>Ga0123352_10001553_pt1 | contig 30710 bp, 17 predicted proteins | sample TergutLab28metaG_FD_89700 | JGI IMG/M metagenome (GOLD analysis project Ga0123352, IMG submission 89700) | Labiotermes labralis P1 segment gut microbial communities from Petit-Saut dam, French Guiana - Lab288 P1 | ecosystem: Host-associated > Arthropoda: Insects > Digestive system > Gut ...
AGTTGACTCAAATGGTCTGATAACAACCCATGCTGCAGGGGAAGTCAGGATATCTATCGATGTCCCCAATCTGCCTATTGAACTGCACATACCCGGAATAATGTTGCTGCTGTTTGTGCTACCAACCTCTGCTTAGCAGGGGGTATAGTTTTTGTAAGCGCACATGTTTGAGCGACGAAATTGCAAAAATACAGGATCTGAGCGCAAGCGTACGCATAGCTACAGCGAACAGTGGCTATTTTCATAGCAACCGAAATAATTACACAAAAAAATATCCTGTTGAAAAATGCTCACTTGGGTAGTATAATCTCTTATTAGTGCTACGGCAACCAGAAAGGTATTATATGGATTTGAGTGACTTTGGGCAATGTATAAAGAGCGGACAACAGTGCCATCTCGTTGGTATTGGCGGTGTTTCAATGTCTCCGCTTGCAGAAATTCTTCTTGAAATGGGCGTAAAAGTGTCCGGTTCTGATGTGCAGGAAAGTCCTGCTATCGACAGACTACGCTCAATGGGCATAGATATTAAAATAGGTCATCGCACTGAAAATATAACCGGAACAGAGGCGATTATCCGAACAGCAGCAGCGCGAGATGATAATGTAGAAGTTAAAGCCGCACGCAATCTGGGTCTCCCTGTATTTGAACGAGCTCAGGCATGGGGCTATATTATGCGCGGATACAAAAATGCAATTTGCGTATCAGGCGTTCATGGCAAAACAACAACCACTTCCATGGTCGCGCATATTTTGCTTGCCGCTGAAACTGATCCGACAATAATGATTGGTGGTACTCTTCCAACTATTGGTTCTGGGTATCGTGTTGGGAAAGGCGATGTTATTGCTGTTGAATCTTGCGAGTATTATAACTCATTTCATTGCTTCTGCCCAACAGTCGCTGTCATTTTGAATGTTGACGCCGATCATTTGGATTTCTTTAAGGATATTGATGACCTAAAAAACTCGTTTCGCAAGTTTGCTTCGCTTGTCCCTGATACAGGATCCATCGTATGTAATTGCGATGATGCAAATACTATGGAGGCTTTGACACCGCTGGGGCGGGATTTGTTTACTTTCGGGTTTGATGATAGTGCTCGTGTGCGCGGCATCAATGTTTGCGCAACCGGGAGAAATCCATCTATGGTGGTTTCTTTTGATGGAAACCCCTTGTGCAATATCGTCCTTAAAATCCCGGGTTTGCACAATTTAAAAAATGCGCTTGCCGCCGCAGCTTCCGCACTTTCTATTGGGCTACCTCCTCAGGCTATCGAGGAAGGGCTAAATAGTTACATGGGAGTGGGTCGAAGATTTGAGTACAAAGGCAGCTTTAATGGTGCGGATGTCTATGACGACTACGCACATCATCCATGTGAGTTGAAGGCGCTACTTGATGCTGTGCTGACTTTGGATTATGATCGTGTTATTCTAGCATTCCAACCGCACACATATTCTAGGACAAAGGCTCTATTTCCCGACTTTGTTACTGAGCTTTCGCGTCCTGACATAACTTTTTTGTCCGAGATTTATGCGGCGCGTGAAAACAATGATGTCGGCATTTCATCGGGTGTTTTAGCCGAGGCTGTGCCGGGTTCAAAATATATTCCGGATTTTTCCGATTTAACTAAGGAAATCAGCGCCATAGCGCGCGAGGGCGATGTGATTTTGACTGTTGGTGCCGGGGATATTTTTATGGTTGGTGAAGCATTGGTCGGAGCTGTCAGCGACTGTCAGTGATAGTTTCTATATAGAGACCCTTTCTTCTGTTTCTTTGTCAAAGATATATAGTTTATCGCAATCTACAGCCAGGCGAACCCTTTCGCCTGGTTTTGCTATACCTCGCGTTGGCAACGTGGCAATGAGGTTGGCATTTCCGCATAAAACATAAAGAAATACACCGGAACCCATCTGCTCAGAAAGCTCAACCCCTGCTTCGATTGTTTGCGGGTTTTTAAGATTTACACAGTCATCTTCAAGGTGAAAGTTTTCTGGTCTTATGCCCATCATTACGTCTTTTCCTATGTAACTGCATGTGGCTTCTGAAATACGAGACTCTGGTATCGGCAATTCTCCACCGTTAAACGATGCATATATTCCGCCATTTCGCTCCCCAAGTCTTGCTTCGAAAAAATTCATCTTAGGCGATCCAATGAATCCGGCTACAAACATATTACAAGGGCGGTCATAGAGTGTCTGCGGTGTGTCTACTTGGTTTATAAATCCGTCTTTCATTACAACTATTCTGTCGCCCATTGTCATTGCTTCTGTCTGATCGTGTGTTACATAAACAAATGTTGCCCCCAGCCGATAGTGCAGTTTTTTTATCTCGGAGCGCATTTGTGTTCGCAAATTCGCATCAAGATTTGACAGCGGTTCATCAAGCAAAAATGCTGCCGGATCACGAACAATAGCACGTCCAAGCGCGACACGTTGACGCTGTCCACCCGAGAGAGCCTTTGGTTTTCTTTTCAACAACTCGCTCAGGTCGAGTGTTTTAGCGACTTCTTCGACTTTTTGGCGAATGATTTTCCTTGGGATTTTCCTAAGTTTTAGTCCGAATGCCATATTGTCAAAAACTGTGAGATGGGGGTATAGTGCATAGTTTTGGAACACCATCGACAGGTCACGGTTTTTTGCCGCAACGTTATTTATAAGTTTTTCTCCGAGATATAGTTCTCCGTCTGTTATATCTTCAAGACCCGCTATCATCCGTAATGTGGTGGATTTTCCACAGCCGGATGGACCGACAAGCACGACGAACTCTCGGTCGGCGATTTCCAGATTGAAGTCAGCCACGGCAACGACGCCATTTGGATAGATTTTTCGTATATTTTTTAGGGTTATACTTGCCATTATGGTGCTCCTTTGCTGCACGGGGCTAGGTCGATTTGGATGTGGCTGCACATTGTGCCCTGCAAGAGTTTTAAGATAAATTAGATTTTATCTGAAAATTCGCGGATGATTTCGTTCACGCTGTATTGTATTTCTTTTTCTAGGCTTTCCTGCATGTATTTTTCGGCATCACGGTCCTCACGTTCCTTGACGATTTTTTTCACACGACTTTTGCCCCGGGATATTGCGAAACGAATAGTTTTTGTGCCATATATTATTGCAAGCACAAACAGGCATGTCCCAAAGAGTAATGTCAGCACAAACAATAGCGAGAGCCAGTCTTCTGTGAATCGGGCTGCATTTTCCCAATATGGGAATTTCGGACCGTCTATTCTCATACTGCGCTCCCCGAATGCGCGTATGTTTTCAACGATGTTCATTACAGAAAAGCGTGTTGTGTTTTCCACAATTATTGCATCATTTGAAGGGAATGCTTCTGTTAAGGTTTGAAGCGCAAACCCTGTTATGGGGTTGGGCATGACTAGCATATATGTAGTTGCCCTTGCCTCACCGTTCATTTGCTCGTTGAGTGATTCATAAGACATGAAAATCATGTAATTATATGTATTGGCTCTAGTGCTCGCAAAATCGGTTTCACGCGCAACAACGCCTGCAATGACATGTGTCCTGTTGCCTATCATAACCTCAAGCCCCGCAACTCGTGCTGATCCGAAGAGTCGCCATGCCAGCTCCTCATCAAGCACAACACGGTCATGCATTATATCGTGCGGTGTTATATAGCTTCCGTCCCGCAAGCGCAGGGGGTTAAAGAGGAAAAAGTCTCCACCGACTCCTATTGCTTTCACATTTACCGGATCTCTTCTACCAATAACAAAGACCTCACCTTCGGCAACCCACGCGTCCGCATAGAGTGTCCTTTCCCCATCGGCTTCAAACGAGGCAGCAGTAAGTGCGTCGTCTATTGCTCTTCTCAGATTGTATCTTGCTTCAAAGTCCAGTGTTACATTGTCCGGAATAAAAACGGAAAGTTGTGAAAATCGCTCGCCACTCTGTCCGGTCCATGCCACAGCAGCCTGCTGGCTACGAAGTGTCCCTCTGATCGATGCGGATATGATCAGGCAGGTAGTAAAGGCAATCAGTAGCAAGGTGCTGACTATAATTATGGGTATTTTATTTTTCAAATCTACACCTGCCTTACATAGGCGCAATGCGCCCCTACACAATTACATTTGTGTCCCTTACAGAGGATGCTGGTCAAACTCACCGTAACGAATCCAACCTACCATGGATTGTCCAAAAGCCTGACTTGCATTCCGGGTTCGATCGGTCTTGTCGATGTAGTGATTACGAAATCCCACCCTGAAAGACCACCGACAACTGCTGAATGCGTATCATCTGTTGCAAGGATATTCACATCGGCACGAGTCGCTATGTAACGATTTCCAAGCGGACTGCTTCTTGCAAGCACTACCAGAACAAAGTCTCCATTAGTATCAGATCTGAGCGCCGCGTTCGGAACCGTTGTCTCAAATGTTTCACCTCGTTGCCCTATGGTTATATTTAGCTGCGTTCCGCTCTCGATGTCGCCGGAAATGTCAAAATCAAGTATCCTGCTTGTCGCCGGATTCTGTGGGTCATTTCTGATCTGGGTCAGCACAGCTCTTATTTCACCCATTCCCCACCAGCCCCATCCTCTGCTGGCTTCCGCATTATCACCGATGCTGACTCTTCTTGCTTGCTCCTCAGTCACCGTGATACTAAGCGAATATCCTCTGTCAACGACTTCTATAACAGCCAATGGGGTTCCGCTTTGAGTTTGGTTTCCGGGAGAAATGTTTATCTGCCTGACTATACCGCTTACAAGTGAAACGATAGTCGCTCCGGTTTCATCTTCTTCAAGCAGGCGTATTTCCTCGCGCAACCTGCTGATTTGATTTCTCAGCTCCCTCATTTCCAGCGAAGTTATTGCGCTTGCAACACCATCAGTCATTTGCTGCTCATCAAGCGAAAAGAGCAAATCTTCATGTGACCGTTGGAGTGTTCTTATATTGTCATTTGCCGTTCGCCAATCATCCCTGTAACCCTCTTGAGCTCGCAGGTCAGCCTCTCTCTCTGCTACGATTTGCTCGAGATTAGCGACTTCCGTTTTGGCATTTGTCAAATCTCTGTTCATATTCGTCAGTTCTCTGTTTGCGCTCGTTACGCTTCTTTCGGCAAAGGTTCTATCTGAATTTGCATCTCTCAGCGCCACTTCCGCATCGTCAAGTCTTCTCCTGCGTCTGTTAAACTCCACTGTATTATCACCGCCAACCAAGGCATTACGGTCTTGTTGAAGGCGTGTAATTGTAGTATTTAGTTGAGCAATATCATTATCAATTGCCGTTATTGCATCATATGCTGCAAGCATCCTGGCATATGTCTCTGCAGATGATGGTAGGTCAGGGATGACAATACCGTTCGGTGTAGCGGTAGGTCCGAGACTTGCGCGAAGTATTTGAGCATAAGCTGCCAGATGATGCGCCCCCAATTGTGACGGCAACATGGAAAAATACACTCCCGCGGCATTGACAAACTGTCTGTAGGCTGCACCATGCACGATATCCGCCACATTTCTTTCACTTTGCTTTTCATTTCTCTCTGAGGTTGCATCCGCGATTTGGCGGTCCAATGCGATAGTTTCCGCCGTGGTTAGTCCACCGAGTTCATCAAGATAAGCCTGTGCATTGTTTCGCGCAATCGTTCTTATATCAATAATATCTTGCGCATTTTCAACAGCATATTCGGCGCGGGTCACCACAGCTTCCGCCGACTCCACTCTGTTTTCAGCGGCTGTAACTCTCAGCTCTGCAAGCTCTACATTTGCCTCTGCCTGCTCAATAGCTCGCCTTGCCGCATCAATCGCCGCTTGGCTGTAGGGTAATTCCGTAAGCCGTTCCTGCGCCTCGGTAATATTTTCACGAGCGATCCGTATATCCCGCAGTTGTCTGCTATAATTCCCATCCAGACTTGCATTAATTATTTTTCTTTCATAATCAAGCAATAGTCTGTCAAGATTATCCCGCGCTGTCTCTATCTCTTCACTGCCTGTATCCGCAAGAGTAAATAGCACATCTCCTACCGAGACTTCGTTCCCAACACGTACATTTACTTCTAAAACCATACGTGTCTGGTTCAATATGACTTCAAAGCTGTCATTTGCTGTAACCGTACCCATCCCGCGTATTCTCGCGGTTATAGTTCCGGATTCAGCAAAGCTCACGCCGACCTCCGGCAGAGTTCGATTCATTATAGTATTCGAGAAAAATGTGAGCGCCAGCATTACGGCAAGAAATATAAGCGCCGCATTTTTGACCCAGCCTCTCTTTTTCACGTCCTGTTCTTTCATAATAACCTTACCCCTTCACCGATCCGGAATGAGTTATGCCCTCAACAAGGGCTTCCTCGCCGTGGAGGAACAGTAGCAACGGAGGAATCATGTATATTACCGCAACTGCAAAGGCTATTCCCACTTCTCCTGCATTTATCGTGGCTAAATATACTGACAATGGCTGCATATCAGCGTCCGGAAGCAGGATAATCGGCAACTCTACCATGTTCCAATAATCTATGAATACCAAAATTGCTATGGAATATAATGCACTCCGGCATTGCGGAAGGCATATACCTGTAAAAACCTGCCATTCATTTGCGCCATCCAGTTTTGCCGCCTCTATCAAAGACGAAGGTATCCTGCGCATGAATTTTGTCAGCAGAAATACTGAAAAAGGTGCGAAGGCACCTGGGAAAATAATTGCCCATCTAGTGTTTAAAAGCCCTGTCCAATCCGAAACCAAATAGTTTGGCACAACCGTGACCTGATATGGCATCAACATCAAAATTATATATGAGAAAAACAGAATATTCTTGAATTTCCCTTGATATCTTGTAAAGCTGTATGCGGCAAATGATGCTATACTTACTTGGGCTACAACGATTGGGATGACCAAGATCACAGAGTTCCAAAATTTGAGTAAGTACTCCGGGCTGCGGAACAGCACAGTTGCGTACTGGCTGAAGCTTACGCTATCGGGTATGAGCTTGAGATTTACATTTTCCGATACGAAGCTACTTCCACCGGGTCTTGCTGTTCGAAATATCATGCCATAGTTAGCCTCTATTTCGCTTTGGGTCATAAATGAATTAGATATTGTAAGCACTGTCGGCAATAGAAATCCGAGAGCGAATATCGCAGCTAATACGAATAGTACAGTGCGTCCCACCGTTTTGCCTAAACTCATCCTTCCACATCCTTTCCAAAGCGGTTTTCCACAATGAAAAGCACTGCGATTATAATAACCATGGCAACTGCCATAACCACTGCGGCTGCGGCAAGCCTTTGGTAGTTGAGCGCTCTAAAAATATTATTCATAAAATGCTGAAGCATGTACAGACCGCCATATGGGTGGTCTCCTGTCAGCAAATAGGCTTCGCGGAAAACTTTGAATGAATTGATCAATGAAAGTATTGTTACAAAAAGCATCGTCGGCGACAGATATCTCAGCTTTATTGCAAAGAGCTTGTATACAGGTCCCCCACCTTCGACATCCGCAACTTCCAGTAATTCGCGCGGAATATTAGATAACGCTGCCATGAAGAGAATCATGTTATACCCAAGGCTTTTCCATAAAAACAGTATGACTACGACTAATTGGTTATGCTCTGATTGCAGCCAATCTACAGTATCAAGCCCAAGAAATGTCATAAGTTCGTTTATTGCGCCATTGTGATGGAAGAGCACCTGCCATATCAGCACGACAGATGCAACAGGCACCATCAATGGGCTGAGGAAAAACGTGCGAAATTGGCTTTTAAGCGGTATGCGAGCTTCGAGCATCAGGGCTATAACAAGCCCTAGTACAACTGCAAGCGGCACGGAAATCAGTGAGAATCTAAGGGTGTTCTGCGCCGCGACAAGGAAAGCTTGATTTTGAAAGAGATCAACAAAGTTGTCAAGGAAAACAAAATTGCGTTGGATCGGGTTATCAATCATTGAGAAATATACAATCACAAAAAATGGTACAATGTAAAACACGGCTACGCCGAGAAAGCTCGGCGCAAGCCATATCATACCATTAATGTGATCCCGGGAGCGCTTATTCAGGCGCCCCCCATATTCTTTCAGTTTCACGCGGACTTTCCTTTCAGTGGACAGGTTTGTGGGTGAATATTGTTGTTAACCTTTGATTATTAGGTTTGTTCGGATACGAGAATTGAGGCACGGCTTTGGATTACACGAGCGGCATCCTGAGCCGAGGCTCTTCCCTTGAAAAAGTCCTCCGCGCCACCCGTGATTATATCGAAAAGTGCTTGATCATGCCCAGTCGTGCCTGACACAGAGTCTATTAGCTCCCAGACTTTGTCCGCGCCATCCTGTGTCATTGCAAATATCTCTATCATTGAGCCATCCATCTGCCCCCAATGCATAATCGGCGCTTCAACTTCATTCCCATCCTCATCTTCCTCAAATCTTGGTGTCATAACCTCTTCAAGCAGTTCGTTAAAAAGGTGTCTATTCGTTGGGAGTCCCCATCCCATTCTGTTCGCGCGCTGCCAATCTTCAGTAAGGAGTGTCCTTAGAAACGACCACGCACCCTCTTTGTTTTGACTGTTGCTTGTCAACGCCAAACCAGAATTAAGCTGGAGGACATTCCCAATCCTGTTCTCTGATGGAAAGCCTTTAAAAACTACATCTCCCCCAAAAGCATGCATTTGCATGTGAAAAGATTGCAGATCACTAACTCCAATTTGCATCATTATCTGACGCCCTTCGGCAATCAGTTGGTTTTGATCGATAAATTCCTCGCGCATCATCATAGAAGATTGCATATCTGGCGGTTCGGGGAATGTATTGGCAATCTCAAGTAACCTTATGAATCCATCCGAGTTAAAATTCGTTGTCCCTGCGTTCCAATCAACAAAGTCATCCAAATTAACCCAGAGCATCTGCGACAGGAAGGCGTCTCTTGTCATCCATTGACCCATAGGCATATCAGCCTGAGGATTTTCTCGCAATACAGCCAATAATTCGTCCATTGTCCAGCCCATTCGCTCTCCAAGAACGGCGGGACTTCCGGCCAATGTGTTTATCGTAAATGACGGAAAAACCATGTACAGACCTCCGTCAATTTCCGTCGCTCCTAAAACGCTTTCCATAAGATCGCTACGGCTTATTGTCGGGTCATTATCTATAAATGGATATAAATTTTCCAGCAACCCTCTTGCCACATACTGCTTAAACGGCAAATTATTCACGTCCAGAATATCCGGAATTCTCCCCGATATTATCTCAGTGGTCAGCCTCGTTAACCCGATAGTCCAGTCATCCGGCGTGTTAAACTCGGAATAGTCGATCACTTGAATGCGGTATGTACTGTTAGTTCTGTTAAAATTGACTATCGCGCTACGCAGGCTCATGTCCATCCAGACTGTGGCAAGCGTGATCATTGTCCTTTCAGGGAGTGTGTCAAATCGCACTCTTGATAAAAGGATAAGCTCAGCGCTCGGGCTCATCTGACCCCAATGCCCCCACGACTGGTTTGTGGTTAATATTCGTCCATCCTCTAAAACCGTTATATTTCCTATCCGCTCGGGGTTTATGTCACTGTCGATCCAATTGACAATCCGTTCACTCTCCCCTGTTTCCATGTCAAGACCAAAAAGACCGATGCCGTCAGTGAAGATAATATCAAAGTCATCATTACCCGGAAATACGTTGTTGGCGTTCGCGGGTACATCAATATTATCGCTCCATGATCTTGTTGCCACATCAATGCTCCTCAGAACACGACCGACTCCGTCAGCAAATCCAAATACAGCAACATTACCATCACTCATTTTCACGAGTTGATCCGTCCACATATTATTGCCTTCCAGTCTAAATCGCAGTGTTCCATTACTATCAAGTACATAAACCGCTTGGTCAACAGCAATGAATATATTTCCTTCCGCGTCAATGCTGAAACTCCTAATCCAGAAAAACTCGTTGTTTGAAACATTGCTTATATCAAGCGTCATCAGCTCAGCGCCTGTGCGGTCCAGCTTCCGCAGATTCATTATCTGCCCCAGATCGACTTGGTATTGCCACATCATCATCTCGTCAACATTATCTTCGTCATAGCCTTCCGGGAGTTCAAATCCGAAAAAATGTCCGACCTCGACCACCCAAAGATTACCATCGGCATCAGCGTTGAGCGACTGAATATTCGCGCTGCCCTGAGCACCCTCAGGTGGTTGGGCTGTTGTGAAATTTTCAAGCTCGGTGATATTTGTTCCATCCAGATTCATTGAAAAGAGCCTTTGTTGCCCAGACATGAAAGACGCCATAGGCAAAGAGTCCGTTGACTCGGTATCCACGACCCATGACACGAAATACAGCATTTCGTTGGCAATGACTAGCGTAGATATGTCCCCAACAGTGTCCGAGAGCGGTATTATTTCGGGAACAAATACATATTCAGGACCTTCAAAATCCGCTGCCGGATCGCCACCATTTCTGTTACACGCGGCAACTGCCGCGGCAAGCATTATAGCCACAAGTATCATGGCTATGGAGCGCAGTAGTCTTCTTTTCATTTTTATTCTCCTCATAACTTTTTGTCGATCTTTATTGACTTTATTTCAACAAAGCATCTTATTTGTATCTGGCTTGCGTCAAAGTTACCTCATCTGGCACAGAATCTCGCAAAACAACTGCCGATAGCATATAGTATACCAACATTATTCCCGCCAGTGTTCCGCTCCACCGTCTCGTTGATAATCATGTTCTGTTGCAGCTTCAATGATGTCAAAGAATGCCCAATGTATCGGCGGCACATCATCAAATTGCCAAAGCTCCTCGTGAGCGGAAATAAATTCTCTGTCAGGAACACGACTCAGCATCCTGTTTGTTATAACCACGGCTTCGGCGCGGCTTATTTGCCTTGCCGGTCTGAATGTGCTATCACCATATCCTGTAACCCAACCGAACAGCACTGCTGCATTGATATGTTCATATGCCCAATGTGTCGGAAGAACATCAGTAAATGGCGCTTCATAATATAATTCTGGCAATACACTTACAAATCTTGTTGCAAGCGCCACAAATTCGGCACGTGTTATTGCGGAATTTGGATTGAAGCTGCCATCAGGATATCCGGTCAATATGCCAATGGAAGCAAGGCTCAGTATCGCTCTTTCGTACCATGCTCCTTTGGTTACATCGGGGAATGATGCAGTCAACTCAATATTCCGGTCGCGAAGCAGGTTGAAGAACATTTGTGCAACTTCAGCCCTAGTCATACTCCTGTCCGGCTCAAAGAGTCTGTTTCCTACTCCACGAATAAATCGTATATGCCTATCTGTGTTCAGCAGGGCGGAAACATCGCCATTCTCAGGAGTTGTTTCTTCCTCAGTGTCCTCATCCTGCGGAGCTTGAGATGGTGGCTGTTCCTGAGGCGGCGTTGCAGTTCCTGCACCTCCTCCTGCACCCCCTCCTCCGCCACCATTTATCGGCGGAGCAATAGTAGGGTCCATCACTTGCAGCATAACATAGCGATCGGTTTGGTCATACACAAAGGGACTATCCCAGCTATAACCTATTGCCGGATTTACCGCATCATAATTTGTACACATTGCCCAGCGATATGGATTTGAATCAAGAGTCGGACCGGTCCAGTTTAGTTCATCCCACACTATTGCCTGGCTGCCCAGTGCTATGAATGTGCCACCACTCATTGTCAAGTTCGACGAACCTAGGTTTATACCAAATCCGATTGCGGCCAATCCGTCCATCTCATTGCTTCCGATGGCGCTCAATGTACCAGCACCATCAATGGTGATGACGGAGTCACTTAATATTCGTATTCCTGTAGTAACTGTCAAACTGTTTGGCGTCGCCACGGACTCAAACATATTTGAGCTATCGGGATTGAGATATATTATCGTCGGTGTGTAACCAACAATTGCAAGCGCCGTCGACGCATCTGTAACCCAATTGAATCCGCTGAGCGTTAGTTTTCCAACCTCTCCATCCCATAACACACCTTGATAATTTATAAAGGGATGATCTTCATCAATTGTTCCGTCTCCAAAATAGTCAATATACATATTCCCGGTGTCCGAGTCGAAGATCAGCCCATCATGCCCGGTGATTATTGCAAGGAAGTTCGCTGTCAAGGTAACTGTTCCACCCGGTAGTAGAATCGGCATTGGAAATGACATGCTTTCCATTGTGGTCATAGGAACTGTTCCGCTCGGGTCACTGATTGTCCATCCAACGAACTCATATCCCGGATTCGGAACCGCCGTGACATCTATAAGCGTGCCCGCACTATAGCTGCCTGAAGTGGTCCCTGTAACAGTGCCACCCCGCATTGCTGTCACAATCAAATCATAAAGTATTTCCTTGTATACCATGACAGTCTCTGATTCAGGATATACGAAGAACGCGCCGAAAGGACTTACAGTAACATTTACAAATCCCTCTACCAATACACGCGCAATTTCAATTGTCCAGACAGTATCCGTGTCTGTGCCGTTTCCACTTTTGATAATCGCCCCTTTGGTAACCACTCCGTCAATGCTGTCAATGGCTATATTATCTATCGTCAATCCGGTAACAGGTTCACTGAATGTCAGCTCTATTGCCACAGTGTCTGCCAATCCCGATGCTCCGCCAATTTGAATTGCACTGAAACTAACACCTTGCAGCATCTCAATCATCATGTACGTTCTCTGATTCGGAAGTTGAAATGGTGATGGTGCCGAACCATATATGATTGGGTAGACCGCCGCTAGGTTAGTTGAGGAGATTCTGTAATAGCTTCCGGGAATTGCACTGCTCGCCCTAATTGGCATTTGAACAGCTGATAACGCAATCCCGCTGGCTCTGGCAATGACCTCGCCGCTGTTTATCGTCAGCACCCCGGTTCCAGCATCTATGCCGAAATATCCATACGTGACATCCCTGAGGTTTATTGGCGCTATTGCAGATAATGAGCTATTCGCCTCAATTGTGAGGTTACTATTGTTTGTCCTTATTGCAATTACCGGGGATGTTGAAAATGGGCTGTAGTATGTTGTTTCAAATCGGTTGTCTCCGTGGAGAATAAGCGTGGTGTCTCCATTAATGATATCAAGCGCCGGATTAATAGCTGTAACCCATGCAAAATCTGTAAGAGTTAGTTGCGCAGGAGTTCCAGAACTTCCGGCTATCGCTGTCCAATTAACTCCGGGAATCGGTGCGGGGGTTGCATTTCCATCATTTATGTACAGCAATCCGCTTGACGCATCAAAAATCAGTCCGTATCCTACCGGAAGGCTCACGTTTACCAGAGGAAAGAATTCCCCGGTAATACCGCCATAGCTATATACAATTCCGGCACCAAGCAGGGGATTGTTGCTCCAATAGATTGTGCCGGGCGCTGTGCCTTGGCTAAAGAGCGTCAAATCTGTACTTGTACCCACGCCATCGGTATAATTAACCGTGCTTCCTTCCGAAACCTGAGGTCTATTCCATGCGCAAACCACGGCATTGCTACCGACAAAACCTGTCGGTTGGATATTTGGCGCTGAAATAACATTCCCCAATGTAGTCCCGCGTGCAAACACAAAACCAGCGGTTACTGTTACTGTTGCCGCCACGCTTGTGGCACTGATTGCCATGCCTGTCATAGCTGACACTTGGGCTTGCCCTCCATTTATTGTGACTTGAGCAGCCGAAGCCGCGCCTGCTATGTTGATCGCATTTCCTGCGTTTACGGCAGGAGACACGGCAGTCGCCGCAATCGAGCCGCCGGTCACATTAACTTGTGCATTTGTACCTGCCGCGGTTACATTAACAGCATTGCCATTGACTGTGGTGGAGATCGTCCCTCCGCTTATATTTGCTATGTTATATGCGCCTGCAAGATTGAGCGCATTTCCGGTCGTTGACGTAACTGTTCCGCCTGTTACATTGACAGCGGTGCTTGGAGCTAAGATGTTAATCGCGCTTGCTGATGTTGAAGATACAACACCCCCGCTGATGTTGACCGCAGAAGTACCGATGCATGTAGTCGCAACATTGATTGCAATCCCGGTCCCGGACATTACATTTCCACTGCCGCTGACCGTTGCGCTGCTGTTCGCACCTGTAAGATTTATCGCTGTACCGCTGCCGGATGAAACAGTGCCGCCCGCAACTGTGACCTGAGCATTGGTGACATCAACACCGGCGGTTGTGGCAGTAGAAATTGCTGCGCCGCTACCTGTCGTTGTTACCATCCCACCACTGATGTAAGCAGCTGAACTTGAACCCACTAGATTAATTGCACGTCCGTTAATTGCGATGACCTGCGCATTTCCCATTACCCGAACGCTCTGTTTCGTTTGAACCGCATAACCTGCAGCTGATGTACTTTGAACGACAGCATCCCCGCCGATTGTAATATTGTAGACTATTCCGGGAGTACCTGTATCTACACCCATATCAATAGCGGGTGTTAGATTGTTCGAAGCGGCGTTTGTCACAATCCCTCCCATTATAGTAGCCACCGAACTCTCTCCAGTCGATTTGATCGCACTTGCGACCACCGCCCTTACAAGACCGCTACTTATTGTGATTTGTGTATTAACGCCACCATCACTAATGGCGTTTCCGCCTACGGTAGCGTCTATTGTGCCGCTGCTTACTATACGGACGCCGCTACGCCCTGCTCCTACATTGATAACAGAACCCTGTCCGCCGGTTGTTATCGCACCTGATGCGTCAATATTCAATGAAACCATGTCTGCTGCAATATTGACAGACATGGCGCTTGGTGAGGCAGAGTAAATAGTTCCGCCGTTGATATTCAGTGTTGTTCCTGAACCGGTTATGTTGATTGCGCCCCCTGCATCATTGCTTATTGTTCCTGTCAGGTTGAAAGTACCCGCACCTGTAAGTGCCAGAATGTATCTTGCTCTGTCGAGCGAGCCTATAAGATCGGCATCCCACTCAACCGTTACACCCGAGTCAATGTTGAGGGCAACCGAGACAGTCGGTGCCGGGGCTGCTGCGCCTGTAACAGTCACAACATTTCCAGCCACCGTGGCAGTCAGCCCCGAAATTGCATTAATTTGCGTTGCTAGATCCGTCGCGGTCGATGCCGTTGCGCTTATAGGTATCATTGCTGCTATCATAATAATAGTCAGAATTATTGCTACTAATTTTTTACTTTTCATTCTCATACATCCCCCTCCAAATGCCCGAGCGTGGCGGCTGAAAAAGACCCGCAAAGACGAGGAGCGCGATTTAATCAGCGTTTACCTTACTTGATTATTCTATCATTTTTTGTTTAATATTGTCAAAAATTTGTTACTGTTCTTCATCTACTATGCCATCAGAAAACTGGGAATTATATAAATCCGCATAGAACCCATTTGCCTCCAGCAATTCATGGTGATTACCCTTTTCGATTATGTCTCCGTCTTTCATTACCAATATCATGTCCGCATTTCTAATGGTTGACAGCCTGTGTGCGATAACAAAACTTGTGCGCCCCTGCATTATCTCCTGCATCGTCTGTTGTATTAGCTGCTCTGTTCTTGTGTCAATCGAACTGGTCGCCTCGTCGAGAATAAGAATGGATGGATTTTTCAAAATAACACGAGCTATTGTGAATAGCTGTTTCTGTCCCGCAGATATATTCGTTGCTTCCTCATTTAGAACCATATTATATCCACCCGGCAGTGTTTTTATGAAGCTATGGCAATGCGCTGCTTTTGCTGCGGCTTTGACCTCATCATCTGTAGCAGTTGGAGAGCCGTAGCGTATATTTTCCATGACTGTCGCATTATATATCCATGTGTCCTGCAGCACCATTCCAAACATTGCACGCAGATCATTGCGAGCAATATCAGTCGAATCAATCCCATCTATGAGGATTTTCCCGCCATTTAACTCATAAAAGCGCATAAGGAGCTTGACAACTGTGGTTTTTCCGGCGCCAGTAGGTCCGACGATAGCTACTGTTTGACCCGGCTCGATTTCTGCGGAAAAATCATTTAAGATAATTTTCTCCGGGCTATATCCGAATCTGACATTTTGAAAGCTCACACGCCCTTGAGGTGTGAATGCGGACAACTGAGACGTTTTTTTGTCTTGGATTTCTTCCTCTTCTTCCAAAAATTCGAATACCCGTTCGGCTGCAGCAATCGTGCCTTGCATCATATTGCTCGCGGCACCAAGTTCACCCAAGGGCTGTGTGAATGTCTGAATATACTGAATGAATGCTTGGACATCACCGATTGTTATCGCCCTTTGAACCACCAAATACCCACCAAGAACACAGACAAGCACATATCCAAGATTTCCGACAAAGGTGAATATCGGCTCAACGATATTGGTCATAAACTGTGCTTTCCATGCGGCATTGCGGAGTTTTTTATTCGTTTTGCTAAACCTCTGCATAGCATCAGCTTCACCATTATATGCGCAAACTATATCATGTCCGCTGTAGGTTTCTTCAACAATACCACTCACAGCACCTAATGCCTCCTGTTGTGTCCCGAAATAAACATATGATTTTTTCAGCACAACCATCATGATCATCATGGAAGGTGGGATTACAAGAATTGCAGCGGCGGTCATCAGCGGACTTATCCACAGCATCATCACTAAAACGCCGACAAGCGTTGTAACTGCCGAAATCAGCTGCGTCAGATTTTGATTAAGTGTTTGGCTGATGGTATCTACATCATTTGTGATGCGGGAGAGGATTTCCCCCTGTGTTCGGGTATCATAATAGTTAATCGGCAGTCTGTGCATTTTTTCCGAAATTTCAGTTCTGAGCTTGTATGTTACTTTCATGGATATCCGCGCCATAATAATTTCCTGTGCAAAGTTACATCCGGCTGATACTATATACAGCACTATGAGCCATATAACTATCGTGAGCATATATGGAAAATTGGTTAAAAGCCCTGTACCGAAAAAATGTGCTAATAGACCATCGACCAGAGTTGTTGTAACTCGTCCGAGCAATCTTGGTCCTATCACAGAAAATGATGTGGACAAGACCGCAGATATTAACGCTATGATTATTGCTGTTTTATGTGGAGCGAGATATCGGATCAGTTTTTTTATGGCTTTTTTGGGATCTTTTGCTTTTTCCGCAAGTCCCTCTCCGCCAAGCCCCATCATGTCAGCGGCATCGCCACCGTTGTTTTGCTGGGTTGTTTGTTGTTCGCTCATTGAGTGTATATTCCTTCTGGCAACTACAAGGTTTGCCCCTATATTTCCTATGCGCCCATTTCTTCTTCCGAAAATTGTGATATTGCAATTTCGCGATATACCGAGCAGGTTTTCATCAGCTTTTCATGAGTCCCGATGCCTACAATTTCACCATGCTCAAGAACGATGATCTGATTGGCTTCCATTATTGTCGATATTCTTTGTGCAACAACTATCATAGTGCTTTCACCGGTTTTCTTTTTTAAGGCGGCGCGGAGCAACGCATCTGTTTTTAAGTCAAGCGCTGAAAAACTATCGTCGAACAGATAGACTGGAGCATTTTTTACCAGTGCGCGAGCTATGGAAATCCGCTGTCGCTGACCGCCGGATAGATTTGAGCCACCCTGTGCTACATGCGTACTATATCCTTCAGGTTTTTCTTGAATGAATGCTTTTGCCTGAGCCGTTTCGGCTGCATCAAGGATTCTTTCTTCTGAGGCTTTTTTATCTGCATAGAGCAGGTTTGATTGTATTGTCCCGGTAAACAGAAGGGCTTTTTGAGGCACATAGCCTATTTTGTCATGCAGTTCATGCTTTTTCACGTCCCTGATGTCTATACCATCTATATAGATAGCTCCACCTGTCACGTCATAAAACCTCAGAATCAGCTTTAGTACAGATGTTTTCCCCGAACCTGTAGATCCGATTATTGCCGTTGTCTCACCGGGTTTTGCCGTGAAATTCAAGCCCGAGAGCACATTTTCGTCGCTCTCAGTTGCGTCCGGATAGCGAAAGCTTACATCCCTAAATTCAATTACTCCTTTAAAGTCTTCCGGCAGTGTGAGAGGGTCAGATTTATATACCAGACTACTCTCAGATTCCAGCACTTCTTTTATCCTCTGTGCCGAAACAACTGCCCGGGGTAATAACACCAACATCATTGCAACCATCAGAAATGAGAATATGATCAATATGCCATACTGAAGAAATGCAAAAATGTCGCCTATATTTACCTGAAACGCCGAGGCTTGTCTTGCTCCGATCCACACTATCAAAGTGGTCGTTAGGTTGAGTATCAAATTTACGACCGGAAGCATCACTGCAAATGTCTGGTCTACAAATAGATTTGTTTCCGCAAGTTCGCGGTTGGCTTTGTCAAAACGCTTTTTTTCAAAGTTTTGTGTCGAAAATGCACGGACGACCAAAATCCCGCTCAAATTCTCACGCGAAACTAAGTTGAGCCTATCAATCAGGCTCTGGACTTTTTTAAACTTCGGCAAGGCTATGAGAAATAGAATCGCCATAATTCCAACCATGACAATTGTCGCAAGGGCAACAATCCATGTCATCGGCACTGATCTTTCAAGCGCCCTGAATATGCCTCCGATAGCGAGCATCGGAGCGAAAATAAACAGTCGGATTGCCATCATCAAGGTGTTTTGAACTTGCGTTATATCGTTCGTGGTGCGGGTTATTAATGATGATGTGGAAAAATGGTTAAACTCCGCGCTCGAAAATCCAATGACTTTTTGAAATATTGCCTCTCGCAAGTCATTAGCCACGCCTGTTGCTGTTTTTGCGGAAAAATATCCCGTTATCACCGCTACTATGACGCTGAGCAAGGTGATCAGCAGCATTATCGCGCCATTTCGCCATATCGTTGGTATATGACCGGGCAGTACCCCATCGTTTACAATGTCTGCCATATATCCCGGCAGCGCCAGCGCACACACAACTTCCACCGCAAGAAGTGCTATGGCGCAAAGCAGTAGCCCAGTATATGGTTTCATGTATTCAAACACTTTTGACATAATGTTGACTCTCTTTTCGTTTGTTCGTACAGGTTATATTGTTTACTCTCAGCGGTAGAAGCATGTCCTGAAAATATCTATATATTCGCGAAGATTTTCGAGAAATTCGTCATATTTTTCATCACTCCACCCACCTGATGATTTTGCATTAGCCTCTTCTTCAATAATGCCGTCGATCGAAAGACTTATAATGTCAATTGCTTTTTTATGATCAATGTCCTGCCTGAATAGTTCTTTGTCGCATTGCTGATATATCGCATCAATAACCGCTTGATATTTTTCCTTTATAAGTGCAGGTATTTCGTCGCCGGGTATATCATCACTGTGTATATATATGCTATTGATAAACTCATAGACGTATGGATATTGATTGGCGGTATTTTGTTTGGTAAGCGCCATTTGCCAGAAGCTTTCTAGGATATCGTTATTGCCGAGGTTAATCATTTGAAAATAATCCTTGTGAATCACGTCTGATGCAAGGTTTACCAAGTAGATATATAGCTGCTGTTTCGTGCCGAAGTAGTGAAAGAGCAGACCTTTTGATATGCCTGCGTCTTTAACGATCATATCCATTGTGGCTTTTTTATATCCATAACGAAACTCTTTCATGGCGGCGTTAACTATGCGATTTTGTTTTGATACTCCAAGATTAAGGAATTTCTCGATGGGTGTTTGATTTGCTCCCTTATCCATTTTAAGTCACCTCTAATAAGAAGCTATTGACCAAACTAGTCAATAGCATTACAGAGTCTAACACAATTGACTAATTTGGTCAATGAGATAATTATGAACTTTTATGTTTTGTGAGGCTATGTTTATTGTATTGCCGCAGAGTCTGTTTGTCAAGATGGTCTGCCCCATATCGTTGGTCCAGCAAGACTGTTTGTGCGCCCACAGCTGCGGTAAAAAGTTATGATTTTTACACGCTCACATGTATAAATACACTACGATGCTGTCCGAAAGATATCCTCAGGTCTGGACTCCGGTCTTTGCAGAAGCACCCAAGGGCGTTCAGGCACGAGTTCCACCCATGTCTCATGGACATCATCGGCTTTGCGCACATATCTATGAGAGTTTGACGCTTCCTGAAGATACAGATAATACCATACATTTGGGTTTACGTTATCAGACCAGGTTAGCATACCGGGCAGTAAATCGTCCGGACCTTCCGGCAAACGCTCAAAAACGCGGTTTATCATAGCTGCTGCTTCCGCTCTGGTTATCGGCTGATTAGGCATAAATCGTCCCCCAATCCCCTCATATCCGACAACCCACCCATTGTTCGCCGCCGCATTGATGTACGCTTGCGCCCAGTGACCGGCTATGTCATTAAACATCGGATTGCCATTATATGTAACGCCAATCATTCGGGCAATTGCGGCGGCAAGCTCTGCTCTCGTTATTGCACGATTGGGCTGAAATGTACCATCAGGAAAGCCTATAAACATGCCTGCATTTGTGGTTGTTGACACCGCATTGTTAAACCACTGCTCAAGCACCACGTCCGGATATGGGTTAGTCTGCCTCCAAAGATCCGCTCTGTCGCTATCGGACATAAGTCTGAGGAAAATCGTTGCCACTTGCGCTCTTGTAACATGTGCTTCCGGTCTGATCGTGCCATCTGTAAAACCAATCAGATAAGAATGGTGATAACGTGCAGACTCCGGTTCCGGCGCAGGCTCAAGCTCGGGGGGTATCTGCGGTGGGTGTGGGTGGTGTGGGGTCTGCGGTGGGCCCCATCCTCCTCCGCCCCCTCCATCGATAGGCGGCATCGGCGTCCATCGTGCGTATAGAAGCAAATCTCCTTCAATGGACAAATCGAAATCATAGGAAAGCAAGCCCTCAGGATCAAGATACCAACCTTGGAAGATGAATCCGGGTCGCACCGGATCATCCGGACTGGACACAGGTTGACCATATTCAATCGTTTTATATAGATAGATGGGGTCGTAACGAGGAGTGTAGTTCCACAAGAATGTGACGATGTTGTATATTATGCCCTCATATTGCGCAATAAACGTTGTGTTGTCTCTTATCGCAAACTGGAGAATCATCTCTTCATCCATCAACGTAAGCGTAGGATCTCCATAACGCACCCAGCCTATGAACGTATGACCCGGCATTGCCGTCACTTGTGGTGCAAGTTGCGGAAATACAGGAAATGTAGCGGTATCAACATAAATCGTCTCTGTCCGCACATCGGGCGCACCCGGAGCATCGAAGGTTCCATACGCCGTCGCTAAATATGTGATCGTAAGTGTAAGTACTCTCGGTCCATAGATATAGTTAATGTCGAAGTTGTTAAATGGGTGGTCAAAGAGCGTCGTATACGTTGTCTGTATCCGATTGCGGATCGCATCAACATCAAGCGGCTGAAATACTCCTGTTCCCGCCCAGTTATTTGAAAAGATTGCATCGTAACCTATCGTAATACGTGGGTAGGCCGTCGCTGCCAAAACAGAAGTGTAAATCTCCGCTTGAGCAAAGACTCCCCCGCCGCTCCCATTTGCGCTGTTGTCACTGATGGTACCACCGTTCATAACAAAGAATGCATCCGCTGCCGGTCCACGCCGAATGCCGCCGCCATTACTTTCTGCGAAATTGTTTTGTATAATACCGTTTTCAAGCGTAAAAGTACCACCCACTATATTGATGCCACCGCCGCCATTATTTGCGCCTGTACCGTTGGATGTATTTCCGTAGATCGTACCATCCTCCATCGTAAATAGCGTCCCAGTGCCTTGCATCTGTACACCGCCGCCATTTATCGCCTCATTATCGGATATGGTTCCATCGGTCATATTAAATACAGCACCGCCCCAAACCAAAACACCTCCGCCATTAGTTGCCGCGCTATTATTGTCAATAACACCACCTTGCATCTCAAATGATGTAGGGACCGGTGAACCGGTGGGATTTATTACATTCACTCCCCCAGCCTGATTTGCGCTATTATTGTAAATAATACCGCCTGTCATGGTGAATGTGCTGCTAGCTGTGACGCTCAATCCTCCGCCATCGCTTGTCGCTGTGTTATTTTCGATTCGCCCGCTTTCCATAATCATTTGACCGGCTTGATTTGAAATAAATACCCCACCACCAGCACCAGCTGTATTGCCGTAGATATTCCCATCTATCATATTAAATGTAGAGGCAGGAACTTGGACTCCACCGGCTTGAGTAACTGCTGTATTACCTGTGATGTCACCACTGTTCATTGTGAAGCTGCTTCCTCCGGTGACACTCACACCGCCACCACCATTGAGACCACCGGCAACGCCATTGGATACGTTATTGCTGATTGTTGCCTCAGTCATGGTAAAAAGAGCGTTGGCACCGACCATAAATACACCGCCGCCTTGATTTCCCTGATTGCCTGTAATTATGCTACCCGATGTCATCTGAAGCTGACTGACAATAGCGCCAGTTCCAACAAGTTCAGCGCCGCCTCCTCGCGTAGCACGAGCGTTTGTAATCACGCTGCCGTCCTGCATGTTAAGCTGATTAGCAGCAGGTCCCGGTCCCACCAGCGCAATCCCAGCATGGTTTTCCGTTATAGTTGGGTCACCACTCAATGTAATATTTTCCAGCGTCAATGTACCATTGTTGATCAGAAAATGTCTCTGATCAATGTTCGTTTGATAGATCGTGAATGACCCGCCATAACTTATAAGCGTAATATCACTTCCTTGTGTAACCACAAGGGCATTGCCGGTACCGTCCGTGGGAGCGGAGATGTCGTTCATCACCTCAATTGTCACCGAAGCTCCCGCAGCCCCATTAACAGCCGCCGCCAAGTCCGCCCAAGTAAAAACTTGCTCTGTCAGCGGTGCCGCTATCGCAAATCCTGAACCTAATATCAATGCTAAAGTTAAACATATCGTCAGACACACTCTTAGTCTTAGTTTCATAATTCAACATTACCTTTCTTAACCTCTAATCTTTTGTGTAAGTCTCCTGCCATCATTTTTACGCTGTCTCTTTTGGGGCTGCCGTATTTTTTTAATACAGCAGCCCCATAAACTATCGTGTTTCTATTTTGTGCTTATGTAATCGTAACTACTCTTGATGATGCATCCCAATGGACTTGTGCGCCGAGCGCTTGGCTCACAAAGCGAAGCGGGACAAGCGCTCTTCCTGCATAAATTATCGCAGGAGCATCAATTTGTACAGCTTGACCGTTTATCGTCGGATAACTGCTGCCAATCGGCAGAACAATGATTATTCCTGTTCTGGTTGCAGTAACCGTTCTTGCCAAGGTATTCCACTCAACATGCGCACCCAATGCATCAAATATCGCCCTGATCGGAACTAAAACTCTGCCATCAACCATCTGTGGTGGTACATCAAATTGGAGATAACTGCCGTGGAATAACACCCCTATTTGACCCGGCGGCGGCGGAAGCAGCGCCGGCCCCGGATTTATCGGCGTTACCGGAGGAACATATGTTTGAGTGAATCTTGCCTGTACTGTCACGTTTCTGGATACATAGAAGTTATAGGTCGGGCTTGTGCTCACACTAGTGCCATTTATATACCAACCTGTGAATGCCCAACCGACATTAGCCGTTGCCTGAACTGTTGCTCTGATCCCCTGTACATAAGTTCCACCACCTGTGACTGTTCCGCCATTTGCGGCAACAGCGGTAACTGTGTATACGGGAAGAGGTAGCGTCGTCGGAGGAATTGGATCTGGAGCAGGGGGAGTGGGCGCAGCTTCAAAGAAAGCATTTGCAAGAGCCAGCACAACTCCTGCATCCCTTGAAAAACGTAGATTGACTTGCGAAACTCCTGCGGGAATATTTACGCTGATAGTGCTTGGTCGATCTTCCGGTTGAAGACTATACACTCCAAGAACAGCGCCATCTTGTGCTGTTACCGTCAACACGCCATTACCGATACCTGATATACGACCGAAGACGCCTGACAATCTCGTATATCCTCGACCAGTGATGTCATATGTGGCTACCGCATCCTGATAGCCTGCTGCCGTGTCGATTCTGTTTGCAAGTCCGCTATAGTAGGTTGTGTCTGCCATGACAAGCAAACCGTTTGCCGGGTAGGTGTTTAGATAGTTATTGCTCGTCGCCATTATATCGACTTCGAGATATACGTTTCCTGCTGCTGTTTGGGTTGCTGCTACTGAAAGTGCCGGGGCAAACGCGAGGAGAAGCGCTATGGTTAGGACAAGTGTTAGTATTCTTTTTGACGTACGTGTTGACTTTTTCATATCTTCCCTCCTAGTTTAGTGTTTTTGTTTGTTTTTTAGTGCAGAATAGCCAATTCGCTTCATCATAGTTATTGCTTCCACGCCAATTCTATGATGCAAAGATAATATCGTACAATTGTCACAGCATTGTCACCTATCCCATGCTTCACCCTGCTTTAACTCCCACATGCTAAATAACTCATTATATTCATCATATACGTCTTGTGGCGCGATCAGGACATCGCGCCACACAGATAAACTTTTTAGTTTTACACAATGCTGCTCATTATCCCAACACTTCGGCGAGTCTTATCATTGTTACAAATGTTTGCTCTCTTGTATAGAGCCCTAATGGGGAGAATTCGTTATTTCCGATGCCTCCCATGATTCCATTTGTAGATACAAATTCAATCGCGTCTGTCGCCCAAGGAGCAAATAACCTTGAGTCAACAAAATTCATTCTATTGCCACCCATTTCCATATAATCAAATGCCGCAGCGATTCTGGTCAGCATTGCAGCAGCTTCCTGTCTCGTTATGAGATTGTCCGGAGCAAATGTTCTTTCACCAACTCCGTTTACAATATGCAAATAATGAGCAATAATAACGAATACATTATCTGTGTCATCAAATGGGTCGTACTCATCCATAAGCATGGTTACATATTCCGCAAATTCATCTTCATCAGTGTCTGTTAGAGCTCCGCTAAGAACAAGAATTGCCCGAACCGCAGTTTCCGCAAATTCGGCTCTTGTAATTTCATCCTGAAAATCATACAGAAGATTTTCAGGGATTATGCCGCGTCGAATCGCATAATCGATCTCAGAAGCTGCCCATTCGGACGCACCGAAAGCAAAAGAGTCAATTATGTCCGGAGTCTGTGGTATGAAACCTAAGTCATATGGGTCAAAAATGATACCGGGGCCTTCATCCTGCGGATAGTATGGCAGTTGTGCGGGGTCTTGAACAACCACTTCACCAACTCTGTACGGCAGTAAAAATGTACTGTTCCCCTGTCTGCGTAACGAATATTCATGTACTGTGAAAGTGGGGTCAAACGCTGGATTGAACACCCATCTGCCGTTTTGGCTTATGAAAACCGGATTTGGGTTTGAGTCTGCTCTTGTTTCATTTGCATGGAAAAATGGCATTGGATTTACAGGCATATTGTTTAGTCTGAGTTCAAAATGCAGATGAGGTGCCGAAGCATTTCCAGTGCGCCCAACTGTCCCTATCAGTTGACCTGCCTCAACCCTGACACCTGTTACTATTCCGGCTACCCTGCTGTTTAAATGTGCATAGAATGTTGATAGTTGGTTAAATGGGTAATCATGGTCAATTATTATCAAATGCCCCCATGCGCCTTCACGAGTAGAGGTTCTTACTGTTCCCGAGGCCGCCGCATAAACCGGTGTACCCACAGGCTGCACAACATCTATACCTAAGTGTGTTCTGCCGGTTGCTCGCCTGAATCCAAATGGAGAGTCAACATGTGTTATCCCGGCATCCAATGGCCACATAAATATTGCGTCTGAACTTGCTGCTGTTGTGGATGCTTCCGCATTATTTTCTTGAGTATCGGATGTAAACCCATCTGCGGCGTCATCTGGTTCTGTTTCTGCGGCGACTGTCATTGCAGGAATTATAGTTGCCATCATAACGATGATGAGCAGTATCGATAGTATTTTGTTTTTCCTATTCATTGAAGAACACTCCTCATTGTTTTTGGGAATGAAATTATACTCTAATATCAGCCATCATGCAAGTGTTGCAAAAATTGCATTGCTCATTGCTATTCAATTGTTATAATTTAAGACACGAGAACGCTTGATAAAGGTTTGAGTAGATGATTAATTCGCACTTACTCAGTAAATATGGGAGCGGTTCCGGACTGGTGGCCGGCACGGACTTCAAACCCGTTGTGAGGCGGCGTCCCCGTCTCTGGTGTGTTCGATCCACACACGCTCTCGCCATATTATTTGCAGTGCAAATCTGAAAAGCAGGTTTCTCACCCTGCTTTTTCTTATTAGCACTATACCCCGGAAAGAGATTATACCTTAACTTTCAATCGTAAATCGTTATGATTTAGCGAGGTGGACTATGAAAAACATCGTACTCGGTACCGCAGGGCATGTTGATCACGGAAAATCAACACTTATCAAATACCTTACGGGTGTCGATACCGACAGACTCAAAGAGGAACAGAGTCGGGGCATCACTATTGAGCTGGGTTTTGCTCCATTGACGCTTCCCGACGGTCAACTCGTCGGAGTTCTTGATGTTCCCGGACATGAAAAGTTTATAAGAAATATGCTTGCCGGATCTTCAAGTATTGACATTGTCCTATTTGTGATAGCCGCAGACGAGGGTATCATGCCGCAAACAAGGGAACATATGGACATACTTATGCTGCTGGGAGTGAAGCGCGGCGTTATCGCTCTTACAAAATCCGACATGGTAGACGATGAATGGCTTGAGCTTGTGCGCGATGATGTAGAGGAATTCATTTCAGGCGGCCCACTCGAAAATGCACCAATAATTCAAGTTTCTTCAGTCACCGGGGATGGCATGGATGAGTTGCTTGGCGCTATTAGTTCTCTGTGCAAGGATCTGAGCTTTCGTGCGTCAGAAGGACATTTTCGTCTCGCCATTGACAGATCGTTTGTCTTGTCGGGCTTTGGAACTGTAATCGCGGGAACAGTTTGGGGTGGAAAACTTAAAACAGGCGATTTGGTCGAAGTCTTTCCAAAAAACATAGAAGCAAGAGTCCGTTCGATTCAGGTATATGGTGAAAAACGAGATGAAGCTTATGCCGGAGAACGAATTGCCATAAACCTCAGAGGGCTTGAGAAATCATCTGCTGAGGTCGGCGGTTGGCTTGCTGCGCCGGGTGTGCTTAACGAGAGCCAAAGAATTGATGTCAGCCTTGATTTACTAAAAAGTTCTCCAGTTATTACTCAGAGAGCAAGAGTTCACTTGCATCATGGCACAGTGAATGTACTCGCCCGCGTAATTTTGCTTGGTCAGGATAGCCTGGAACCCGGAAACTCCTGCTTTGCTCAGCTTGAGCTGGAATCCCCGCTTCCGATGCTCCCCGGAGATAAGTTTGTACTCAGGTTTTACTCCCCGATGTTCACAATCGCCGGAGGAACGGTGCTCGACCCTGAGGCCCAAAGGCACAAAAAACGCTATGTATCTATCGCTATAGGCAAGCTCGAAGCCCTGCGAAGCGGCGATCCATTTAAGTTCCTGCCTCTTTCCATAGTGGAAAGCGGACGTTTATGGTCAATGGATAAGATAAAGGACCTTTTACGCAATTATGACGCAGATGCGGTCCGTGTGGTGGAAGAAATGCTATCGTCAGGAGAGCTTACAAAAATCGCCGATGAGTTTTATTATCCCACAAAGGAGCTCGAAGAGCTTTATATTGAATTCAAAACTCGCATAGCCGATTATCATAATAAGCATCCTTTGAGGTTCGGGATTTTGAAAAAGGAGCTTGTGCAGGAATTGGCACCTGCAATGGAGAAAAAGGAACAAAAGGCCTTATATACATACCTAGAGCTTTCAGGCGATTTTAAGCAGGATGATAAAATAATCTCAATGCTTAATTGGAAGCCGGTCATTACGGACAAGCAGCAGGAAATAATTGACGCTGTTTTGCGAGAGTATTCCGATGCAAGATTTATGCCTCCGCTTTGGGCTGAGCTTGCTTCAACGGAGTCGCTTTCTGAAGCGGAAAAAGATGAGCTGCTGTTCTGGTTTTTGCGTAGCGGCAACTTGGTAAAGCTGTCAGGCGATACCATGTACACCGCTGAAGTTATGTATTCAAGCGAAATACTTAAGGAAGCCGAGGCAATACTGCGTGCGACCGGCAAAGAGTTTTCTCTTGCCGATGTAAGGGATATTTTCGGCACGTCAAGGAAATATGCACAGAATTTGGTCGATTATTTCGACAATGTCGGAATAACATATTTTGATGGTGTGAACCATTTTTGGAAGAGTTAACATCATGAAGGGAGGATGTCGTTCTGTGAAAGAGTCAACAAAGCGTCTTACGGATTATGCACCCCAAGGGGGTTGAGCAGCCAAAATGGGGGCGGTAGTGCTCCATGAGCTTCTTTCGAAGCTCCCAAAATTCTCCGATGACAGAGTCCTCGTCGGTTTCGACACAAAGGATGATTCAGCCGTTTACAAGATTACGGATGAGCTTGCAGCTATTCAGACTGTGGACTTTTTCCCACCTATAGTTGACGATGCATTTAAATTTGGGCGTATAGCAGCGGTCAATGCTTTGAGTGATATATACGCTATGGGCGTTCATCCCCAGTTTGCTACAAACATTTTCTGCTTCAACAGTGTTGAACTTGAGCTTGAGGTCGCCGCTGATATACTTGCAGGTGGAGCCGACGCTATCGTTGAAGCCGGAGCTGTACTGGTAGGTGGGCAAACACTTGAAGACACTATCCCTAAGTACGGACTGTGCGTCACTGCCTTTGCTCCGATAGAAAAGATTTTGACAAACTCTGGTGCCACGCCTGGTGATGTTATCATTCTTACAAAATCTATCGGCACCGCCTCTGTTATGGGTGCGATGCGTGCAAATGCAGCGAGTGCGGATATTGTTGATGCGGCAATCGATCAAATGTGCCGCTTAAATAAGTACGCAATCGAAGCTATGGACGGATTTGGTGTCAGTGCATGCACAGATGTCACCGGATTTGGACTTCTCGGACATTTAATGGAGATGGCAAATGCCAGCGATGTCACTGTTGAGATCAATTATTCCGCGGTGCCAAAGCTCCGGCAGGCTGAGGAATTTGCCAAGGCAGGATTTACTCCTTGCGAAGCCAAGAAGAACCAAGCTTATGTTAGAGGTAATTTGAGTGTCGATGGTCTTGAGTCATTTGAGCTTGCGCTCATAACTGAGCCGCAGACTTCCGGTGGTCTGCTTATATGCATAGATGAAAGTTCTGCTCAGGCGCTGCTTGAATGCTTGTACGCGCACGACCCCGATTCTGCTGTTATTGGGCGTGTTGCTGTGCGAGATGCGGGTGCCATTAGGTTGAGTAGGTAGTTTCTGTGTTCTTTGAGGTGGTATAGTATTCATTCAGGCAGAGGAGGGACTCCCCACATGATTAAGGCAATAACTTTAACATTACTTGCAGCCATTTTTCTGCTTGTCGCAAGTTGCAGCTATGACAACAACGACTCTGCTACACCACCCATTGTGCCAACGGAAATTCCAACCGCGGCTGTTCAGCCGGGCACTATGCTCGTTAGCGAGCTTTTAAGCATTGTAAATGATTTCCTCGAATTTACAGAAGGTTGGGAGCTAGGTGTTGAATACGCCGAGGTATGGGACGATGTGAACCATAACGAACTCATTTATGTTTTTGACTATGGAGATTTTGAAATCGTGCTTTTTGCGGATATGGACTCAGACACCTTCAAATATGGCTATCTGCGCACACGGAATACGATTATGGAATTTAACACTTTGCTTGAAGTCGCATCGATTGCCGGAGCTTTTTTAAAGGCGCTCGAGCCAAACGAATATTCTGATATGTTAGTAGAAATCTTGGGGTTTGAAGACCTTGACATCGATGAGAATGTTGAGTTTTTTGATCTTCGTGAAATCGCAAGGATAAGCATTGGTGAGGTGTGGGGTATGATGTTCCACGAAGGAAGGCTTTTTAATATTTTCCCTAAAGAAGACGCTGTTTATTTTCAATAGAATCCGCTTGCCTCAACAACAGCAACAGTGACTGTGTAAATTAATCCATTAACGCAGAGACCTCACGTTTTAAAGCACGTGAGGTCTCTGTTTTTCCACTCCGGGTGTGGATCTCTCCTAATAACTATGGGGGCAATTTAAATAATCCCATGGTTACACCGCCTTTGTGAGCGTCTCCCTAAACTATGGGGGCAAGTTCCTGCGTTCTTGTCGTTACGCTACTATCAAGCCATGCTTTTACGGAGCGAACCTGTTGTTGATAAGTTCCAGCACGAGCACTTGATTGCCCAGAGCGACGGTTAAATCCATAGTCTCCCAATTGGCTCCAACCTTTGTCACATCAATGAGATTGACATAATCCAGATTGTTCCATATCCGGTTGACAAGCACGAACTGCATTGCATTGTTGCCGGATTGGTCAACTGCCGTCACTGTGAGATTATCATACGGAACAAGCGAGTTGACACCATTGAGCTGTGTCCAGATGCGGATTACGCCCAAGTTTGCAAGTGAGGCGTTGTTGTCATTTCCATTGTTGAATGCTTGCAGTCCGAGTACATCGGTAAATGGAACATACAGGTCATTGACAAGCAGTATTTCTACTGTCTGACCAAAGAGCGTCAATGTCATGTTGATGTACTGCCAGGATGAATCCTTTCTAACATCGATAAGATTGACATTATCAAGATCATTCCAGATGCGGTTGATGCGCACAAACTCCATCGCATTCTGTCCATTCGGCAATGTCGCCGTAACTTCAAGACCTGCGTAAGGCACAAGTGCATTGACGCCGTTTAGCTGCATCCAAATGCGGATTACACCTAGGTTTGCAAGCGAGGCATTGTTGGAGTTGCCGTTGTTGAAGTACTGCACTCCAAAGATGTCTGTAGGCACCG
>Ga0123352_10001555_pt1 | contig 30693 bp, 19 predicted proteins | sample TergutLab28metaG_FD_89700 | JGI IMG/M metagenome (GOLD analysis project Ga0123352, IMG submission 89700) | Labiotermes labralis P1 segment gut microbial communities from Petit-Saut dam, French Guiana - Lab288 P1 | ecosystem: Host-associated > Arthropoda: Insects > Digestive system > Gut ...
CTGTTGACACTATTCTTCATGAACATTTGCAATACAGCAAGGTTTGTGCACAATGGGTCCCAAAACATCTCACTGAGGACCAGAAGTGTCTGCGAATGGGTGTTTGCTTCCAGCATTTACTGCATTACCGCACAGAGGGAAACAACTTTCTGTCCCGGATTGTGGCTTGCGACGAAACCTGGTGTCATTCCTTTGATCCGGCAACGAAACAAATGAGTATGGAATGGCAACATTCCGGCTCTCCTCGCCCAAAAAAAACTCGTTCTTCAATTCGAGCAGGGAAAGTGATGCTCACGTGTTTTTTTGACGAGAATGGCCCCTTGATGTTGGAATGGTTGGAAACAGGAGGTACAGTTAATGCAAACAGATTCTGCGATACCTTATGCAAACTGAAAACAGCCATCAAGAATTGCAGACGTGGCCTGTTGTCAAAAGGGGTTATTCTGTTGCAGGACAATGCCCGTCCTCATGTGGCAAGTCTGCAAAGATTTGATGCACCACTTCCGATGGGAAGTTCTCCATCACCCCCCTACAGCCCTGACCTGTCGTCCTGCGATTTCCAAGTGTTCGGGCCACTAAAAAAAGCATTGAAGGGACACCGGTTCACAGACAACGATGAGGTCCGAGAAACCGTTGAAGAATGGTTCCGCACGCAACCCAAGACTTTCTTTGCTGACGGTATCCATCATCTCGTGGACCAAGGGGACACTTGTTTCAACCAACAAGGAGATTATGTGTAGACAGTATGTGTTACACAGATATTGTCTATGTACCACTCTTCAATTTATAATATATACGTGCATTTAAACTAAATAAACCTTTGTATAAATTTATCAGTCCCACTTTCACTTGGGCACGCCTTATATATATACTGTACTGTACATAGATGATTCAAACAGGAAATAAAATATTTGTATGACATACCATAAAATTATTCACTACTACATGTTTCAGTCACAATATTCTTTGACCACATACCTAAATATATGGACAATGTACACACTCACACATACACACACATACTGATGTATGTGTTCAAAGAACATTTTACATGTCTGAAACATCTGGTGGTAAATGATTCAAAATGAGTCACTGCTTAAGAAATGAATCCTATTTTCGCCCTCAGAAATATTATCCATCAAAGTGATCAAGTGACTTTCCATTGTCTACACATTTCAAGCAACCAACTGAACTACATCAAATTCAGATCAGTGGGACCAGTGCAAAAATAATTTTTCCATGACCATTATGGGAAGTTCCTGAAAATTACAGTAATTCAGTACCACTTCTTTTCCCCATGAGAGTACACTGATTGCAAATTAGTTTCACTGCATCTTGTGAGATCCTGCTGATAGAAAAGCACAGCAATTCTAGTAGATTTTGCCCATGCCAAGGTTCAGGTGGTTAGTTAGTGTCCTCTCATCATGCAGGACCAGGATTGATTCCAGACCAGTCTATGTGGGATTTATGATGGACAGTGTCAGTGGTACCACTTTTTCTCTGAGTACTTCTGTTTTCCTCTGGCAGTATCATTCCACTTATCCTCCAAACTGTGTTCAGTGCTGTAGAGTTTAACTTGAAAATACACACATTATAATTTCTGGGAATGAAGAGTTATGTGAATGGGGCAGAATCTGTCATTTACACCAAATTTTAGAGGAAATCTAAAGTACAGAGACATCCACAACAATTTTCTTCAAATTTCACACACACACAAAATATAAGGGTAAAAATGACAAAAGAATTACATTCAGACAATCTACAGTTTTGAAAATATGATGTTCAGTCCCTCTATACAACTAACTTCACCAACAACTCATACGCATTCTGTTCTACCTGAAAGCAACAAGCCACACACAAACAACAATGTATGACATACCATCTTCATCGAATGTAGCAAGTGTAAGTTTACTCAGCTTATTACTGGGACAAGGCTGTGGTGGCTCTTGGCGATTGACCATTGTCAGTGGCATTTGTATATCTGCAGACAAGGAAACAGCTGTTATGTTATTCTTTTTAACTATTCTTTATTGTACATCTAAGTAATGGAAATATATTTCACATTAGTTAATTCCTTACCATCACTGTCTGTTGATGTGTCATATGCTGGCCGGTCTGTCTCTTCAGTATAGGCAGCTGTTTTCTGTTTCAGTTCTTCCACAAACACAGATATCAGTGTATCCATCATTACAGCCTGAAGCAAAACCCATGACACTATACTGATTACTCGATCACATTCAGTAGAAGTTTTGAGGATTTCCCAATTTTATAGAGGGGTCCTATTACTATTAAGTAGTCAGAGTATAGTAAATCACGCTTTTAGAACATCTTAAATTTATGTTATACAAATACATTACTTCTGGTTGTAAGCTGGGAATGAAGGAACTGCCTTTAGAACCCAAGTGATTGGCCCTGTTTTATTTCAAGTTGCAGCATCCCCAGTGAGTACCTTGGAGTCTGTAACCTCTGAACTTTTTTTAAAAAAAGCCATGATGATGAATAGAAGTTATAAATACAGGATGTCAGATACACAACACTCTTATTTACAGCACCGAGAAAGACGTGTTTTAAGGATTTCCACAAACTTTCACCTTCAAGGGTTCAAAGAGATTCTTCATGGGGCTTTAACCCTTGATAATTAGGTGACATGTGCCTTCAAATGTTAGAAACCAAGTAGCCAGCAATGAAGCATCACATCTGAGAAGTTTCCTGACATTGCTGGAAAATATTAAAGATCAATGTGTTATAAGTTAGCATGTAGTACATCAAGGCTGTTTTATTTCTGTCCTGGATAATATGGAGGATTATGTGAGATTTCAGGTCCTCATGGCATCCACCATGAAGATAGCTGTCATCAGGGGTGTGACACCAGATAGTCTGCTAGTGGTGACCAATGTTTCCAATCCTGTTGCCTCAGAAACATCAGCAGAGATCTACCATACAACTTGGCAACACATCCTAGAAGATAGCAACCTTCATGGTGGATCATTTTTTTACTTGTTTAGATTACCCAAACAAAGGAAAACCAAGAGAACTGCACTCTTCTGGGTTATTATGCTGCGAGTAGTGGTAATTTCTTACCAACGTTTCAGGACAACCCTATCAGTCCCACCTTCAAGGGTCGAGAATCCAAAATCACACAGAGGAAAACCAAAATTAGTGATGAGAGAGAGATTTCAATTTCATAAGCAATGTCACAAAAGTAATGCGTCAGGAAAGTAACATGCTCTAAGTGATCATACTAAACCACACGACAGAAGGAATGTGAGCTATACATTTAGCACAGAAGAAGAAATAGATACTTTTGCCAAGTTTCGCTTATTTGCCAGCAAGACCATGATCACATCATTTGCTAGAGCACCTGAAACCACCTTCCTTTGTTCCTCTGCTTCAGTCTAGATGAACCTGGCATGACAGTGAATTATCAATAGCACACATCCCTTTGGGGGAAAGAAAGAGAAACCCTCTCAAACTCTCAGAATTTCTCTCAAAGTCAGGGATATTCTCTTCGATGAGGCTAAGGTTAAACTTCTCAAAAGTGTCCAGATCCACAAAAGCAATTACTCAGATCACACAAAAGATGTATGGATGTTAAGGTGATTTTTCTGGTTCATTGTTAAGCCTTTGGCACCAGAATTAAACGTCCAGTATGATCTGCAGCAGACTGAAATTTAAAGGGCTGCATAGAAACAGCTAGAATTTACCATCAGCAATAGTCGACACCTGGCATTTTGAGCATCACACTGGTACCGAGGGTTAAATACATAAAACCCACGTAGTAAATGCAGGTTCATCAAAGATGCATAAAGTGTAACCTAACTGTATTAATACAATGTCACATCTAAACCTCAACAAACTAAAAATCTTTCAGAAAACCATACCTGTCTTGAAAATACCTGAAGAATCTTTGATACTCTTGTACCATTCTCAAGCACCATGAACTGTAGAAAAAGGCATGGCAAGCAATCAGGATTATCCTCTTGAGATGGTTTTGCAAAATCCCATGATAATTCTTCATATTTCAGTCCCAGTAATAGAGTCTAAAATGAATACAAGAGCCATCTGTTTAATGTTCACATCCCATAAAGAGATACTGGGTTTATAACATCTACACAGATGGTATACATAGTTACTGCTGACCTATAGGAGAATGAAAAAGATTTAAACTGAATGGAATCATCTTCATTACATTAATAAACGAATGGTTCAATGATCACAAGGGCAAATATACTTCTGACTTTCACTAGAACCAATCTAAAAGTACATATGTATGTACTTTGTTGTCATTAATAGTAAGACAACTGACAATATAAAGAAGGTTTCACAAACTGTGATGGGATGTAATAAGAACAAGGTAATGGAAAAATATACAATTCTTAAGACAGAAAATGACTTACACATTGAATGTCATCAATAATATATACTCCTTGGGCATTGATTGCTACCAGCACAGGAATATCCTGATATGTGATCCAGGAAGTCAGACCACGCACTGGTTGTTCAACTTGTCCTTGGAAGAATGCTCCACTTAAAATAACAATACATACAACATTTGAAGATCAACTTTACACAGTCTTACACTACGTTGTGTTGTGTCTAATAAGGCACAGATATAACTTCACCTTTTTATGTTCCTGCAAAACACTTATGAAAATAATGAACAATATAAAGTCTGCAATATGCTAATTCCCTTAATATAACATAGAGAATCAACAATGGCAAACACAAAGACCTATCAGTGGACATAATCCTGAGTCCCATCTGTCTCCAGTCCAAACAATTGATTTCAGTTCCTGATCAGGATTCCATGTAGCCAGCTCCCAAGGTGTCTCCCTACCACATTTCTAAATGGACCACCTCAATGGGAACTTCAGGCATCATGAAATTTCTATGTGACTGCATCCCTCGTACATCGAAATATTTTGTGTGTGGTAAATTAAAAGAAAATTAAAACTTCTTAATTATGACTGAAATCAACACTAATTATGTATGAAAGAAGATCACAGCTGCAATAATGCAGATTGACCAAATCAAGGGCATGTCCACACAGTCTGTTTTCATAAACATCAGGCATTCAATCCTACTCATGTTCAACAACATTCCCTGCTTATCATCATACATATCATTACTTGAAAGCAAAAGATACAATTCAGATACCTCACTCAATAAAACAGCAGTTGCACTCTTTAGGTATAATTGCTAAGTCTGCAGTTACAATTTACACAAAAACCTGTCTTCTAGTTATGAGATATAGTGTTCTGACACTGTTACTCTTGATTTTAAGCACACTTTGAATCTGTTCACTGGAAATGACTATAAATGATAGGAATTGTATTGGTTTCAAGCTGGCAATTTGCTGGTAAATTCTACATTTATTACAGGTATTAATGTCACAACTTCCCCCTTGAAGTACATCACAAAGAAAAGTTAAAGCAGCTGTTGACCTCCTGTATATCATGCAAAAGATATTTAACCTATCTACAAAGTTCTAATGGCTTGTATTAAAACACTTCATTTCATATGTCTTAAAAGATTATAAATGTCTAATTGAAATTTGTAAATATAAGAGTATTCTATTCCATTCATTACAGAAAGTAACATCTGTCTCTCTGTCTGTCAGTCAGTGTGTGCAACAGGAAGTGAAAATTTCCATGCAAGTAAGGCATTGTCATGCTTTACACTTGATTAATAGACATTTGAATATCTTCTTATCTACCTGTCTCTCATACACTGATAACTGTAATATTAATTTTAAATCCAATTACAGGCAAGAAGTTACTACTCAATTTTCAACACAACAATAAAGGGGCATATTATAAGATAACAATCAGCCCAAAATGTGTAGAAACTCATCTCACCCATAGTAAGGAAGGCGCCAGCAGCATTCCAGGTACCTGCGCACTAGTTTTCTAACTGGCATGCTGGTAGGTATCCTTTTAAACTCTTCCAAGAGTCGTACTTCAGGTGAATTCTTCCCGCTGATACGAAGCCATGACCAGGTACTATGACTCACATGTACTGGCAGAAATTTATTCTGTTGCTCTCTGCACAAAGTAAGCAGAATATCTGAAATCTTACGCTAATTTTCAAACATATTCAGAGTATATGCTACTTTACATCAATCTTCCACCAATATGCTTAAGCATCAGAGTGACAGGAACATAACAATTTATTTCAGGTAAGGAGCTCTGAAGTATTGAAAGTATCTGTCTTATGTCCCATCACATTCACTTTTTCCTTCGGAAGGCCATAAATTTTCTCCTGCCATAGCAGAATTAGAAGTGCAACAGGAAAATTATTTTCAGTAGTGTTTGCAAAGAACAGTGTAAATTGGCCTTGTAATGACTGTCCATCATGTGTTCTTCCGTCTGTCAGGATGAAACATGACTCCCACCAGAGAGATTTTTGTGCAATTTCATATCTGGGACTTATACTAAAACTTGTTGAAATATTTCAACTTTATTTACAATTACACAAAAACAATAGACACTTTACACAAATACCTAATGCATATGTTGATGTGACTGGTCTTTATAATGGAGACAGATGTTCTCTGTGAGGTGTAAACTCAGGCCTATGAAACAACTTACAATCTAAACATCTCTCTTTTACATGACAAGTACAAGCAATAGGATATGTAACCCTTAACAGTGTAAATGCAGAAAATATGACATGTCCCTGCTTATGACAGAAGTTCAAGAAGTGCCATATCTTGATGTTTACAAGTTAAGAACATTATACAAAGCAAAGCCTGACAGGTGTGAGAAATGGTTGACAATGTGAAAATAACATATCATCCCCTGTGCAAAATTAAGTAGAGACTGCATTTACACTGAGCTGAAAGTTCATAGAAATAACAGGACTGGCTTGACAGTATCTCCAACTTGTCAAAAGCATGTTTAATTGGGTGAGTTGCAGCATTGTATTTGAAAGCTATGCTGGCAGCAGCTTAGCTGCTGGTAGGGCCACCTATGTTGGATTTTGAATGAGAGGGCAGAAAAAGAGAGACACCTTGGCCCTCTATATTGAGGGTTGAGCATGAGGCTAACATCCTCATGTCTTAAATACTTTACTGTCTTGCAACTCCAGCAATAGGGAGGCCACGGTCTAAAACAGGTCCAAAGCACTATAGAAGAAGAAAAAGAAGAAAATAAATAAGAGGGAACAAGAGGAATACTATGGACAATAAGACAGTAAAGGTGTCAAAGTGCTTCACTTTCAGACTTTTTTTATTTTTAGCATGACTACTGTCTGAGAGAACACATTTGCTCTCATAAGAAAAAATTGAAATAAATGAATGACTGTACCAAATTGTAAGCTCTAAACAGCAGGATGATATGAACAAGATGTCAGCCTTCTCATACATGCACATAAATATCCAAAATAGTTACAGCTGAGAATACCTAAAAAACTGAATGGTGTGAACTTGAGGATTATATGGACCCAATTCAATTCGAGCTTGAATGCCTCCCAGCATGATATAATATGATACTTCACATGGGTATCGGCCTTCCAGAATATTATATCTTGCTTCTTCATAAAGCAGATCCAACAACTTCTGATCCCTGTGAAACCAAAAAGAAACTTCATTCACAATTCTGAACTGAAACAATATGAATAGGACATCATTTCACATCTTCAAATCTTCCATAATGTTCAAATACTATATTTCAACATGTATAGGTTGAACTTTGGCGCTGGCACAGCAGTCAATATGGTGACTAGGCTACAGGCTGGACTTTCTAGGAAATATGATTCTATTTCCCTCATGGAAAGAGATTTATCGATTATTCAAAGTGTCCACACTGGCTCTAGGATCTATCCACTTTCCTGTTCAATGGGAATCACAGGCTCTTTCTTGAATGGTGAAATGGCCAGGGCGTGAAGCTGACCACTCACCCCCTACCTACCGCAAAGTTATGAATGAGAGGAGCTACACCTCCACTTCCCTTTATTCATGGTATGCAGAGGAAAATGTATTGAACACAAATCACACAATATGACCAAAAATTACACCTGTAGAAAGTGTACCTTGTTAGATGTGCTGCTGCATTTATTTGGAGTACATGATAATAATGGATTACAAAATTTACTCAGCACCTTTTTTGCATGTGTGTATAGTTTTAGATCAAATTAAACGCAGAACTGGATAAAAATTACTTTTAACTCTCAGTTCATAGTGATCCAGAAATTATTATTCCCTTAAATAATCCACCCATTTCAAAGTTATTCCCCAGCTGAACATTGTCAAACCACGTAGAATTATGGTAAATGTACTCACAATCACATACCCTATTATAATACACAGTTAGTGCCAATAATAAATCTCATGCAATATACTAACTTTATCTTTTCCTCATCTCTCTTTGGGAAGAAGACATTTCGTTGGAAGGAGAGAATTGGTTCATCCCTTTCAATGCGAGACTCTGATGCTGTACTGTATTTAGAAACTAAGGTTCGCCACTTGTGACAAATTTCATATGGCTTATGATGGGGTTTCAGTTGCAGTTCTAAAAAAAAATTACAGAAAACATATTAATCCAAGATAAAGATGAAGAAGAGGAAAAAGGAAGAAAAATAAAGAAAAGGAGACAGAGGGAGAACATAAGGGAGAGAGGATGAAGACAATGATAGAAAAACAAACAGAATACTACATGCATGAATTTAAAAATAGTTAAAGTCTTCTATTAACTTATGCTTACAATAATATAATTTCAACACAAACTGAAACAAATAACCATAACTTTAGTCTATAATGCTCACTGTACGGTACTCTGAATTTTTAAAGGACTCTTAATGGATTTAAATTCAAATCAAGTGCAAGCACTACCAGTAACATCCAGCTTACCAAAACACAAAGTAAGTTTAAAAAACAGAAATTTACACTCAACGTAACAATGAAGTGACATTTCCTTCCATCAAACGTCAACATTGCACTGCACTAATACGACTTACAAGCCACAGCCTCAAGTGTGATACAAAAGGCAAAAACACAATGTCCATTCTGTGTGGGCAGTAATATTAAAAGTACTGAAATTTTAGCTTGTGGGTTTGAAATTCATAAAATGGCAATTCAGCATAATAATTATTGCCTGGTTACTTATTGTAACATGAGTATTAATGATATAACTTCCAGTCTGGCAATATGTGCTTCTGATTCCATGCGACTGTACCCTAGCATATAAAATTAATATTTCACATGGCATGTCTGCAGTGGCACATTGGTTCTATATCCTTCCTCTGGGTTCAATTCATTGTAATTCAGCTTCATTATCATTGTATTTCATATATTTTACAAGAGGAGCCAGACCCATACCTTTAATAAGGTTGGCTAAGAACTTCTGGTCTCAATATAATACCAAATCTGGGGATCCTGTCTACACATAGTCTTAACCTATTTTTGCCAGTAACTTGTAATTATATTGCATCTGCTCAAAACAATCTCATGACAACCTGGTTTTCATTGACAAAGCAGTTGCAGTATACACCATATTTAAATCCTATGAACTTAACGAATTGCTAAAAATTACAGAAACGCACATGACTAAATATGAAAATGAAGCATTGGTGGAATGATACTGACAGAGGAAAACAGAAGTATTTGAATAAAAACCAGTGCCAGTACCACTTGTCCACTATAAATTCCAAAAGGACTACCCTGAGACTGAATTCAGGTCCCTAAAAAATTTATATTAATAAATGTTTGGTGTAAAATCTGTAAGACAGCCAGCCATTTCGGGACCCACAGAACTGTAATGACCCATGCATTCATAATGATTGTGATGCCTTGAACTGGCCCTGGTGCCAGATGATACCCTGCATACTGGTTAAAATATCATGTGATACACCTCAGTTTTAGTTTTATCATCCATCCAGTTTTCATTCTCTTTGAAGATAAAAGTCATGCTGCTTCTCCTCTACTCTGTTCATAAGATATCTGCACAATTTGTGAAAGGAATTCACTATTTTGTTGTTACATCTTTTACACAGAGGTTCACACACACAATAAAATTCTTATTTATCATTACACTTAAAGCTGTCAAAACTTACCCAAAACCTTTCACAAGTTAATCACCCTGATGAACCCATCACTAATGGCAGGAAATCTCACACTGGAAATACTCCAGCAGGTAATGCTAATGTTATGATGTTATTGTTGGAGTTAGCTCTTAGGTGTCTTTATATAACAACAAAATGCAGTTGTGCCCAAGAATTATTTTCCTTTGCAAAACTGCACATATGGGAGGCCACACACTAACCCCATATGTTTCTCTCCTTCCCCCAATAAGATTCTATTACGACTGCTACAGAATTCTGGCTGGACAACCTCTTCGAAACACATCAGCCCAGAGATTTGGGAGAGAATGGAAAAGAGTTTATGGTAAACAGATGCAAACAAAACTGCTTCTGAATACAGTTTAGAGAATCATTTTTCCAATAGCAGTACCATACTACTGGTTTTAAAACCCAGAACAGTCACACTGCCCCTTTTCTTTTTTTGCTGACTGGAACTCAGAATTCCAAGGCTGAAGAACTGCAATGAAACTAAACTCTGGTATGAATTAACAGGAGTTCCTAATTTGGGTATTTGTTGTTAGGTTTCAACAAAATTTCTCAGAGCATGCAAGCTCAAATATATATGTAATAAACATTTAAGTAATTAAAAGTGAATACACTTCTCAGGCATCATTTTGGTATCATGTGGCTGGAGAATCAAAGAGTGTTACCCAGCAGGCCAGAACACATCCAGAGTGTAAAGATGTTAGTCGCAACCCTTGGCAGCCCAAGTTCTTCCACTTGCAGAATAGACTGAACTAGATCTTGCACTGTTATGTTCACACCATCTTCTATATCCATACGCAGTGCCACTCGAGACATAAGGTACACACACATCTTGAGTGCTGAAATAAAAGTAATCAAGGTCTGATACAAAAAAGTAATGAGACAAAATTCGTGTTACAGATAAATTAAACTTTGCAGAGACATGGCTGTGAGATCCATGTCATACCAACAAACTACTGCATGTGACCAGGCTTTCAATGAAGTGCACCTTAGATCTTTGCTCTTCAGGGATACTGCACTCTGTCAAATGGACATCTGATCCTTGAAGATGAGGCCACAATGCAGTCTTAAAATATTGGGCAACAAAGATGCAGTAATGGAGGGGAATATCTGAGAAATACAAAGATCACATGTTACTGCATGTACAAGTATGGTCAGCATTTAACATCAACATGTTTTGGTCATGTGTTGAGTCCAAGAGTGCAAAACAACATTCATGTATTCTTGTACTAAATTTTGTACATATCTCAGAAACACAGTGACTGAAATTCACCAAATGATAAGAATGTAATTTGCAGATGCAACAATAAACCCATCGTTGGATTTTCAGTAGTTCCACCACTTCAAACATGCAGACATGCTTCTTAAAACTGACAAATATACTGAATGTCCTTCAACTGGTATAAATGACAAAACAGCAGTGCTAGTGCGTCTTTTGGCCAAGAGCATGTAGAGAATTACACACAATGACGAGATTTACAAATTGCATGATGGTATGGCACTTTCAACATTTTTATGCCTTAAGACACTACAGTGGGCTGACCACTTGGTATAGATGGATGATTCTTGTATCCTAAAAGAAGTAATGAGGGAAAGTTTCAGAGGAAGAAGGCCTGTGGGAGAACATAATGCCAAATATTTGCTGCCAACACAGAACTAGAAAGCAGCAGCAAGGGTGATAGTACAGAAAACTCTAGTCCAACATGGGGGTTAAGGGGAGTGAAAGAAAATGTCATGTGAGTGCAGATGCTTATAGACACATCCACCCCTCCATGACTCCCCTCCAGCTACTTAAAGTGCATAGGTGTTGGCATTAAACATTCTCACACTGCTTGAGTAGCTCATGTTGTCAGCTTCTGTGGTAGTTCAGTAACAACCACCTATATCAGCATGTACATCAAATTTTCAGACTTTGACAGTTTTTTTACATACACTTCATTACAAACATTTGCAAATGCCTGCTGTCACAACCACACTGGACAAGAGGTTACTGTATTTATTGTAATATACACTTACATTTGGATGCCATTAGCTGAGCTCTCTGCTGATTGTCAGACTGCAAATCATCTGGAATGGTTTCATCTTTGGACTGTTGTGTGGTGTCAGATGATCCTGACGTATGAGAGGGCAATGATCTATCCCAGTCTCTGTCCACATCATGCCCTACAGTATCATACCCTAGAGAAGTCGTTCCAAGGTGTGGTTTGTCCCTCTCAAACCGCTGAGACACAGCATACAGTGAACCCACTTCATCAAACGAAGGCTCTGAGTTGATGTTGTAATCCCCACGCATGTATTCCTCATGAGTACGATCATGCCGGTACTCACTAAAACCAATGTACATCAAAATTCAGCTCACAAAACAAGACAACATGTACTCATTCTATAATGCATGGATCGAAAATGTGCACTGCAAAATACAAGAAATGTGACGAACATTGTTGCAGTATTTCAAATATGGTGGAACCACTTAGTGTACCTTGATTTACAGTTTTCCCTCAATTAATGTTTAACCCTTTAAATGCCAAGTTAAATCCCATCTGTAAGTCCCAGTTTGCCGAATTATTCTGCGGGGTATTTAAATTTTGCGTTTGTTTTGCAAAAAACCTGAGTAAGTGTTTACACACAAATATGACACAGGATGCCTTTCATGATAGATTCAGTGTTAAGATACTGTGCAGACAATAAAAAGAGAAGGCTGTCAATTTTACCAAATGTAGGTCACCAAATAGTACATGTTAAAACTGTTGGCATTAGTAGGAGCTCACCATATTCTCTACGTTAGTAGGCTAAGGGTTAATACCTATGGTACCAGTCAAATCAAGACATACCTCAACTTTGAGTTCACAAATGTGTTCTTTGGGAAAATTCTTAAATAAGTATTTCAGTGTATAGTCTATTATCTGCAAAAGTGATATCAGTTACTTAAAAATGAACCAGGACTAGTGAGGCAAAACAAACCTCATCTTGGCAAGTGACAATCCAATGAGAATAAATGCAATAAGGGATGTTAAGACATGTACATTCCCTCACTGAGGGTATCTTCAGTGAGTAGTATTAGTGATTAGTCCATTAGCTTTCAGTAATCCTTGCTAGTGGTGGTTAAGAGCTGTGAGGAAAAGGGGCAAAACACACAAATTATTACATGCTTATACTTGAAGCACCAAATTACAGCATAGCCCTGTGAATCTTTCTTGCTAACATAAAAGATTCATGGTCATAGTCAAATTAAAGGTGTGGCCATCCATCACAAGCATCCCCAAAATGGAAATGATCTTATCGGCTGGATTTTGTCATTTATTTTGACCACTTAAAAATCTTTCCCCTCAATTTATAAAAATCACAGTCAACACCAAATGTGTGTTTTATTTCCATACAGTAAATGGATATGCATAAACATCACTTGTAAATTCACTGTACCTGTACTGATCCACCAAGTACTCTGGTGCCTGAGGATAAACCCTACTCCGGGGATATTCCACCGGTATTACTGTGATGTAGTTCTGACTGTTTTCTGCCTGGTGATTGTCCATGCTGTCAGCAGCTGACATAGTAGCCAGACATATAGTCTGAAATCAAACAACCATTCTATTGTGCAAATAATAACTCATTTCAATCACCATGTAGGATTCTTTGATCAAAATTTAGTTATTTAAATTACTCCAAAATTGTCAAAATTAACTATTAATAAAGTCAAATTCTTTATGCAATAACCTGAAAATTTTGTATAAGCAAACATGTGTAAAACCTGTTAACACATTGAGGGCTTTATTCTTCTGGGATGTGGCATCATGTCACTGGGTGATTATGTCCAACATTTTGAGAGAGCATCATGGTCTTCACCTTTAAGGTCAATATGATCCTTTCAAGCCATGCTGTCTCAAACTATCAGGCACTAACATCCAGTGATGTGGGACAACAAGAATGAAGACCTCAAATTCACTGCTGCAAAATCCTAACAACTGACCTGTTACACATTGCATTTATACAAATAACTGCATAACTGGACAAAACCAGAACATCCATTTTTAAACAGTTTTAATTCAACCAAAATTCATAAAAAAATTAATTACACTGCAAGCAACTACTAAAATAAGAACTCTACATGAACTGAGGGTACCTTATGAAACTAAATAATGAGACTAATTCAAAATGTAATGCACCGTCATTTCAGTCCCATGTTGATTAGTGTCTCAACACACTTGGTTCTGCACAGTTTGTGATATTACTTTTGTAAACAGTTATGTACTATACTCAACAGTAAAATGTTCCTTCAATAATTCTGACAACAAAATGAAAACAAAAGCATTAAACAACCCTGGAAGAAATAAAAGTCACACCTTTTTCAACATACAGTAATTTTAGAAGAGGTAAATTAATGTGCTATCATTTATATCAGAAACATAAAATTCAATATTACTTACAATTACAACAGAAGACACACAGTTTCTGTGAACATCATTACCTGAAAACTAAATTATAAACTCAACGAACTTTTTACCATGTGGCTGTACTTTTCTTCAAGGACATTCTCTATTTATGTAGGTACTTTAAGTAGATATTGGTTAGGATGTGCACTTTTGTTTGTCACTAATTTTCAGACTGTAACCTGAGACCTACAGGTATAATATTTATGGCCCATTGTATAATACAAAGTAAAGACCTTTTAAACTTTATTTGCTTTTAGGTAGGTCAATATAAAGTTCCCATTAACACCCAATCTTGCTGTGTGACATGTCTATGTACTTTTTATTTTTCTGATGACTGTTTGGTCACCTAGGAGTAATTCTTTGGCAAACCAGAAGCCACTCCAACATGTGGCTGTACATCAACTGTTATAATACATTATGCGTGTGATATTTGTTACAGTATGCTCTAACAAATACATATTCATTGTGTTTGTAATCTACTAAAAACCAAACTACTATAATCTTAGCAGCTGCATTTCACAGGGAAAGACATTCAGAAGAATGTTATGTTAAATAAACTTTTTTGAGCTTTATGGTTTTTGAGATAATTACATAAAAATACACAGAAATTTAATAATAGTCTTAACTGAATATTCCCATCATACCATATTAAACAGAAAATAAATTCTTTACCAAAATAATACCCAAAGCAGGTTCTAGAATTTAATGTAACAGCACTCTGAAGCAAACATGATACAAGGTACATACACATTTACTTATTTTTAGTGATTGCATCACTGCAAAGTGAACAAGTTTTATCTCAGTAGCTCTTATTTACATGCGTGAGACAAAAATAAAACATAATTTCACTTTCTTAAACACAACTAGAAGAGCACATACATTACATCATCATTCGTAATTCCTTCTGCCAAACAAACCTCTTACACGCACAGTGTCTAATTTTACAATTGTGTTAACTCCTGTACAAACTACACATATTAGCAAAACACTTACGATCACATAATCATTTTGAAATTTTCTACTTCTCCTACAAGCTACATGATCTTCAAGAAAGATATGAATATTTTAAATGATATTTAACCTTTTGGCGCTGGAATTATTTTTTTAATTTTAGCACACCCTGTATATAAAATGTGAATAATACAGGAACCAAATAAGTTACAATTATGAAACAAACTGCATTTTGAAGAGAAAAAAACGGAGAGTATATACCATGTTTAAAATATTCAGTACCTATATTTGTTGAATAAATATATAAAATGCAACTTAGAGGTTAGCAGTGCGGTACGACCACTATAGTTGACATTAGGCGTCTAAAGGTTAAACAATCATTCTGTATTGTTGGATTCCTTCTTCACAACTAATGTTGTCAAACTACAATCCCAGCATTACTTAACACAAGTGCACCAATATCAGAACAAACACTTCTACAAAAAAAAAAAAGTGACTACTGAAAGAGTCCTTTTGTGAAGAGCATGTATGTTTAGCATTCCTCAAAGTGCCTGCTTGTAACATCCTTTCTAACTTTCTTTATACCTGCTGAACCTGAAATACATAGTAGTACACAGCTTGAAATTCCCACCAAGGGAAAAAGAACACCGCTGCAGCGTATGTTACGATCAAGTATTAACTCACCACTCATGATGATTCACATGCAAAGACCTGGCATAAAAGAAACTGCATACCAGAAATTTACTCAAACATTTAGATATTACTGTCATAAATATTTTTACTTGTAGATATTGTCCATTGGTCAGAGTTCAAAAGCCAACAGAATGTAAACAGAATAAACACCTTATTATTTGATTAGAAAATAACAATTACTCGACCAAAAAGAACTCTCGACTGCTGATGTTATTATCAGACATTACTACAGCTCACAATGTTGGAAGTACGTCCGATCACATAATGGAGAAGTCTATCCACATGTATGCTATTAATACTATTCAATCCATTTCAATTACATTTATCAAAGGGTCTACATTCAAAGATGTCAGGAAAATGTCATCTGTCATAACCACAGTCCTTCCTTCACGCAACTTTTGTTATGAAGTTGGGTGCACAATAAATATCTCCTGCAACTTTTTCAATGGAGGTTGGAGTGGTTGGGTCATGTGATCAGAATGAATCAAATAAGAATGACTAAAAAAAATTATTTCACATAAGCCAGAAGGTACATGAAATGCAGGAAGGCCCAAACCAAGACTGCTGGGAAAATTGCCCAATAATATACCAGTGTCAAAAGTGAAGAGATGGTGACAAAGGCCAAACAATAAAGAATCAGCATGTATTGTATGGCAGGGCAAAGTTACTGGAGGACCACAAGCCGAGAGACAAGCAACATCTGCATGGAGGTAATAATAGCTCCACTCATTTTGCGTCCTGACATTACATACGACAATGGAGATTAAAGGTATGCAAATTTCATGTGCAATCTCATTACAGGAAAATAGAAAATAATATGTCAAATATGCAGAATAAGTAACAGCAATTCATTTGTAGCTAAGTGATTTTTTATGTGACAATATTCATACTTTGTACTTTTCACTTGTATATTGGTAAGGTGACTAAACCAAGGACCACATGTGGCATATGCAAACAATACATGCATACAAAATATTGGATGGAAGACCTCACAAAAATGGATTGCTTGGGACATCTACAAAATGACTTGAAGATTACAGGTTGACAGGAAATGGGTTAATATGGCTTGAGGTTCAACAGCAGTCTTGTAATATGACAGGGACGATTTTTTTTAATGGGTTCCACAACACGAATGAGAACCAAACATCACAGTGCAATGATGCACAGGCAATATTTCGTCTCTGTGGTCAACCCAATGTATGATGGAGTACATACAGACCTACATGATACTTTTTTTTTTGGTCATGTGGTAAGTAGCTTTTGGGGAACAGAGTATAAGTAATACATAGTCAAAGCATGTTTCTTGGGTACCAATATGGGCCATATTAGATACCACAACATGACCATAACAGCTCCCACTGTAACAGCAGAGGTTAAAACACTGCCTGAAGGCAACTTCTAGGCTGGCCCTGGGTTTTCATGATTTTCCTCAGTCCTAACCAAATTCTAAAATACTTTTCTAATGGTAATGCAAGACCAATACTTTCCAATCATTCTGTCATTTCATGCTTTATAACCTAAACATTTTACACTGTGCCATTCAACAAAAAATAATTAATATTTCTATTGGCTGCAAACTAACTGAACCTCAAGGAAGAATCTGCACCACAAAATCTGACAGATGAACAATCCCTACAACTCAGCATGTAAAACTTCCTAAGTTAAAATGTTACAAATGTATTGCACATCAACACTACATATATTTTCTTTTATTCAAAATACAAACATTATGACAGCACTAACTTTGAGGCTACACTTTAATACTTCATCTTCACAGCACTGGAAGACTATGCTGACAGGCATTTTGCATATAAACAAATTACCGACATCATTTTTAATGTACACATAATGCTAGTCTATAACTTAAAATGCAAAAATTCATAGAAAAAGAGCACCACAATTTCTTTCTAAAATGTACTATTTAGTTACCATTTCCTCTCATTCTACGTTTAGTTTCTGTAAAGTTATGACAATAGCAACCACACAATTTTCATATTAGATCATCAGTCAGGCTCAAGTGTGAAAGTACCTTGTTTAATATAAGTAATTACTGCTGGAAAACAAAAGAAAGTGGTAGTAGCAAAACTAGAAGCAAAAGGAAAGGTTGTTTCCAGCAAACAGTCTCAGTAAGGCATTAAAATAATTATCAGTGATATTGAGACATACAAAAGTGCAAAGAAGCTAATGATTGTTAGAAAAACTCTGATAATAAAGTTATCTAGACTGCAAAACTTGGGAGGATGTTTCAGTGTTGGTAAATATGGCTAACAGACTAAGGGCTGGCTATTAAATAATACTATTTACAAAACTAGAAATAAAGGCTGCATACTGCACAAAACCTTGTACTAGTGGGCACAATTTTCTGGAAAATATAACTCAACAAATAAATAAAAATACAATGTGTGGCAAATTCAGCTAATAAATCACATGTACACATCTGCACAAAATTATTTGAACTCTTATTGCAAAGCATTTAAATGTGTAACCTAAAACCATGACAACAAAGAAATAAACAACAGAAGTATTTTTAAATTTATGGACATGCCAACATAATCACTTAGAAATAACAGGAAGTATTATGGAAATCAAACTAACTGAAACAGAAAGATATTTCTAACAGAAAATTTCATTTAAAGTTAGATCTCTTTTGCACCACTGTTAACAAATAAAACTTATGTATTATTGCCAGTGGCAGTACACATATACATGTATGTATGTACACACATAAGAGAAAATTCCACATTATCTCACTGAAGACAATATCTCTACAGTCAAAAACTAAGAAATTTAACTTACATTTGGCTCATTTTCCAACATAGTTCACTTCCACAACAATAAACTCTTCACGTCATGACACTTACACAATATTAATTGGCATAAATAATTTCTTATTTGAATTCTTCCACTTCTGGCCTATCTAAACTTGCCACCATGCCTGATGAAGTTTTACAAACAGAACTGTCTATTACATCCAAAGCACTGCAAAATGTAAAACAGGTATGTATTATTTTGACTGCAAACAACAAGGTCACACATGAAAGCTCACCACTCCACAGGATTCTGCCTGTCATGCCACAGATGGACATCAGATGACTCACGGTGAAAACCAACCATGCAACAAGTTCTATTCAACTTTGGGGGTGGGTGGGGGGGGGGGAGGCAGAAATGTTTACTAAAAAACAGAAATGCTCACAGCCACTATCACAGATGACAATGACAAACATCAACCTCGTCTACCCAACTCCATGCAGCACATTCCTTCTTCAAAATCTAGCAGTCAAAAAAAGCCCCTTATTTTATGGAACCCTAAGTTTTAATTATAGTCTTAATAACAGTAACATCCATGCATTAATAAACAATTTAACAGGTAATACCAACAAATGCACAAGTACTAAAATGTGCACTGTCACATATAATCCACTAAGATTCTAACATGTTTTGATCTTCTTCAGATCATCCCCAGGTAGTTTACATCGAACAACCACATACACAACACAGATAAATTATCATATAAAGTAAACTTTTAGTCCTTAAAAATTGTGGATATTATAAGTTCATGGTAGATGAATGTGTAGATATGAACATGATGAACACGTACAATTCTACAATGCTGTGATATCTGCATTATATGGACCAATTCTACACATTCATCTACCATGAACTTTACAACATCCACAATTTTTATGGACTAAAATTTTAACAATATGATAATTTATCTGTGTTTTATATATGATTATTCAATTTAAACTCCCTGAGGATGTTCTGAAGAAGATCAAAACATGATGGAGTCTTAGTGGATTACATGCGAACATTACATTTTAATACTTGTGCATTTGTTGGTATTATCTATTAAATTTAACTACCCTTACACATACACCTAGGTCTTCAACTGATCTCTTTCCTTCAGGTATACCCACTAAAACCCCGTATGCATTTCTCTTCTCCACCATACATGCCAAATACCCTTCCCACCTCATCCTCTGTAATTGGTCACCCTAATAGTCTTGGCAAGACATATGAATCAAGGAACCCATTATTATGCTATTTTGTCCAGCTTTCTGTGACTTTCTCCCCTTGGACCCAAATATCCTCCTCACCATCTCATTCTCAAACACCCACCACTTATGTTCTTCCTTTAATAAATAAGGCCACGCTTCACATCCATTTAATACATCTGATAAAATTATGGTTCTGTTAATTTTAATCTTCATGTTCACACACAGTAAATGGAAAGGCAAATGATTCTGGACCAAATGGTAGTAGATACTGCCAAATTTACCCCACTCTTGGGTATATGCTGTCATGGGTAGAAAGATCATGGTTCTCAGTAGTGTGCCATGCAGGCTCATCAGTGAATTTCTACCAATTTACTGTACAGTAAACTACCAATTCAGAGGAACAGGCTGCCTTCATCTTCTGGGTTGTAAGCATGGTGTGAATGTGGTAGGTTACACTGACAACTTGCAGGAAAGGCCCATGAAAGGGCATAGGAAACACAAACACGTCTAGGCCAGTGGAAAAAGTGCACTGGAAATGTACGTTTCCCAACAGAAGGGACATAGAAGGGTGCTTTCAGTTTCAGTTTATTGTGATACAAACTCACACATCTGAATTCAGCATTTAGCTACCACACATCACTCAGGAAATAAAAAGTGGGATGGAGTGGTCAGATGTTGTTGCTGGAAGAAGAAAACCATTTTCATATACAAGACAAAGCAAATCATATCTGATACAAGTTACAAAGAATTGTTATTAACTTAAATATAACAGAAATGAATGCGGATTATATACTACTAGTTGTATGTGACTTTAACAAATGGAAGTAAATTGTAAATTCCAAACAGATATACCAGATGAAAAGAGACCTAAAATTATAATTACAGGTGACATCCACAAAAAAGGCTGTGCTTCTGAAGTGCAAAATAACCTGGAACAGATATGAAAGTTCAAGGTCTAGTGAAGCCGGGATAAGACTTGGCAGCAGCAAAAACAACAGCAAAAAAGATATTGAAAAATGGACAAAAATAATGCTGTGGTAATGTAGGGAGGGAAAAAGAATGGGGGTAAAAATGAAACTCAGAAAGGCCTTCTTCAAATAAAAAACTTTGTTGAGAATCATAATCAGGATAATATTATTGTTATGAGCATACCACACAGATATGATTTACAGATAAATTCATGCATGAATAATTACATAAAAGTATTTAATAGAAAATTAAGAGAAAATTGGAAGGTTTTTGACAATGCATTTCTAATAAAGGCAAATTTGGATACAGACCAGTTTACAAGACATGGTTTGAATCTAAATTCCTGCAGGAAAGAACAGTCAACAAAGAAAATTGTGAACACTATACAAGAAATTTCAAATTAAAAAAAAAAGATTGTTCCAATCACTACAAAATGAAAGAAAAAGCATGTGATGGACAGGGAGAAGAATTGTATTCCACTGGTGAATAAAAACCAAAGCCATGAAAAGAAAAAAATTGTTTCAAGAATGGACAAGAGACCGGAAGAAAACTAAGGAAACAGCAAATTTCAAAGAAACAGTGAACTGGTACAGAGTGAAGATGATAGCCTTGATACCTTTTAAATGATGTCACAGATTACCTACAACTAGAAATGATGATCTTTTAAGGATAGGTTCCAACCAAAAATAATAAATGTGGGTGATACAGTAGGAAATACAAACGATTTTCATTCTCATGTTTTAACAATCTTGCACCACAATGTTCAGAGTTTAAGTAATAAATTGTTTCAATTATCTATTTTGTTAAATTCAGATTTCATACATGCAGACATTTTATGCTTTACAGAATACTGGCTAATGGAAGAACAAATGAGAGTTTTAAATATTGATCATTTTAAATCAGTGAATAATTTTAGTAGATTTAGCAGTAATCATGGAGGATTCTGTATTTTTGTACAACAAGATTGGCAAATTAAAGAAGTTAACTACTTAAAAGGGAGAGGAATTGAAAACGTTTTTGAAATAACTGTAGTAGGAATGGTGGATTTAAAATATAATTACAAAGGATATATATTACTTTTATTATTGTAAATAAGCCAAGTTCTAATTGATATTTAGAACAATGTAATATTGACAATTACTGTGTCTAGTGGTTATGCAACAATGGTGGATGATTAAATACAAATGGATGAATGAAGATCACCTGATCGAGACTTTTATGATTTGTAATTTGTAAAGTGCAGTCCAAAGGCAAACAATCTTGGGGCAACCGGAATATTAATTTCTTGCAAGACAGTGCATAACTCCAAGAACTGCAAAATTTTTTTATATCATTTTATAAGTACTCTGAAGTCACCACCCAAGGTTACAAATTATACAAGTTCATTAATTGATGTTATGAAAATAAATAATTTAAATTGTGAAAACACAACAGATTTTAGATTTAGGTAATTCAAGTAACTTAGAACAAATATTACATATAAATGTATATAATCCAAAAACAAGACCAGTAATTGTAACAGACATTCACAGAAAAGAGCACACAAGAATTTAAGTACTTGCTGCATAATGAATTATGGAAAGATATCTTTTTATGTGATGATGTAAATACTTCTTTTAATGTTTTATGAGTACAGTTGTATATTATTTCAAAAGAGCATTTCCTCTAAAAATAATTTATGTGAAGGATCAAAATGAAAATAAGTGGATCATTCAGGGTTTACAGTTTCAAGTAAAAGAATGTGATGTTTTAACAGTTTAAAGAGAATCACAAATTTTTCAAGAGAATTACTGGATTATATAAAGAGATATCAAATAACTTACAACAGGCTTATAAAAGAAGCTAAGAAGTGAGAGAATGATAGACTTGTTTTGAGGGCTAAAACTAAAACAAAAGCAATGTGGCAAATAATAAATACAGAGAGTGGAAACTCTACACATCATGATTATAAAATTGATTTAAGAAATGGAAATGAATTTATATCTAACCTTCAAAATGTTTTGGATAGGTTAAATTCTTTTTATGTTGAAACTGTAGATAATCTGTTAAACTTAAATAACAATTGTATAAATGTGCATACTTCACAGCAAAAAAATAGATTACTGTCTAAACACCATGTTTTGTTTATCCTGTCACTGAATATGACATGGGGAGTGTAACACGAAGTTCAAAAGGTAATTAATTCCTAAGCAGGCTTCGATGAAATCACTGAATTTTTAGTTAAAAAGTGTATATATCGTGTCAAAAAAAACGATTAGTCCATATGTGGAAAGCTTCTTTTAATTCAAGAATTTTCCAACATAAGATGAAAACTGCAAAAGTAAGATCTCTCTTTAAACAGGGGATAGACAAGATGCTCAAAATTACAGACCAATATCCATTTTATTGTTTTTTTTCCAAAACATTAAAAAAGTTGTTGTATCAGAGGTTAATATCTTTTGTAAATAAACATAACATTTTATCAGAAGCACAGAATGGATTTAGAAAAATGAAAACAACTGAAACAGCTAATCAGACTTTCATACAGAGCATTCAAGACTCCATGGATCAATGTCTACATGTAACAGGAATACTTCTTGATCTTACAAAAGCATATGATATTCTAAATTATAACACATTGTTTGATAATTTAAATTCATATGGTATCAGAGCTAACATGAATTTGTGGTTTAAATCTTATTTATCTAACTCTTCAGAATTTATTGAAATAACACAAATGCAAGGCAGAAATTTTACACAGTATAGACATACCTCAGCCAGGAAAATAGTACATGGTGTGCCACAAGGCTAAATTTTAGGGCCTGTTTTGTTTTTAGTATATATCAATGATCTTCCATTAAACATCCACGGACTAAAATTAGTATTATCTGCAGATGATACTAACATACTTGTTGCTGACAAAAATGAGGATGCTCTTAAACAAAAAATGTTTACATGCCATGAAAGAATTAGAGTTATAGTTTAAAAAAAAAAGAGCTTATTATAAACATCGAAAAACATTATCAATGTTCTTTCATTCTAATCAATTTAGACTTCCTAAGAAACCACTAATTGTTTTTAGTAACAATTTAATAGCTTACAAACCAGAAGTGATGGTTTTAGGTATTTACATTACAGAAAATTTAAAATGGGATGTCCATATTCATTCACTTGAATAAGGTATCTTACACCATTAAGGCACTAAAGGAAGTCCATACATGCTACGAATCATTTATATTTCATACTTTAAATCACATATGAGATTTGACATAAAACTTTGGAGAGGGGATAGTGAAAGTAAAAAAGGAATTTAGGGTACAAACAAAGGGTCATTCAAATGGTTTGTGGTGCAAATAAGTACCAGTCACATAGACAAATTTTCAAGGATTACAGAATCCTTACAGTGACTTCTATATACTTTTTAGAGGTGTTATGTTACAAAATAACATATAAAGGAAATCTGAAACAGATCATCACAATTCATGGTCATTACACTAGAAGTAAATTGAACTTTCATGTGCAATATTGCCATACAGTTTTATTTAAAAAAAGTGTGGTAAGTATGGAGATCAAACTACATAATAAGGTGCCAGATAGTATAAAAAATTGGAAAACTGTAAACTCTTTATAAAAGAATTAAAACCCTTACTATTGAGCCATTCCTTTTATTCAGTTGACAAGTTTTTACAGTTTTGAGTAAAGTCGGTTTCTAATGTATGAGATTTTTCATTAGTCATTTTTAACCGCTTTATCAGAGTAATATTAATGTATTTCACTATGATATTTATTTATCTATTTTTGCATGCTATGAATCCATAAAGGAAAACCTGTTGGATACAGAATAAGTAATAAATGCTTATTACATAAACAACATTACAGCAGCACAAAATTTAAAAATACAAGAAAATATAAAACTCAGTAATAAAAACATTATTAATAATACATATTGTAGATGGTTTACACTCAGTATGTTTTAACAAAAATCTACTAATATTGATTCTTGTTTAATTGAAAACATTCATCTAAAGAGTAAAATGAAATCTTATACAAAGTATTTCAAAATTAACTTGAATCTATATGGATTATAAGATACATCTTTGATATAAGAAGGATGCCCATTACAAACTTTTATACCTAGTTAGTAAGTCCCTTTCTGACATTTAGTTAAGCTGGGTACAGGATGATGAAATTTTGAGTGTTGTCTAGTGTTTATATGATGAATCTGAGTTAACAGTACATCAGTTTCTATTTTTGATCACAAAGAGAGAGAAAATATATGCATGGTGACAGAAGGGATAAAATTTTCAATTTCATAAACAAATTTCTAAATGACTTTCTGCTTCTACAGCCTTGCATAATTCTGATTATATTTTTTGGAACCTAAAAATTTTTGCACGATCTGGTAAGTGTCCCCAAACCAAAAGTCCATATAGCAAATCATTCTCAAGGTTTTTTTGGGACACATATGGCTAAACTGACTTAATGGCATAAGAAGCAGAACTTAATTTAGGTATAATATGCTCTATATGTATTTTCCAGGACAATGTATCATTAATAAACAGTCCAAGAAATTTTGTGTTAGCAGCATTTTAAATTTGTTTGTCATCATAATTAATGTAAATATCAGTTATGGATGTACTTTTATTTGTAAATTTAATCGAATGAGTTTTATCAAGATTCAATGAGAGTAAGTTTGCTTCAAACCATATATTTGTTTAAAAACTACATTAATATTATTTTGTAGTTCAGTAGTGTTTGGTTTTGTAATAAGTTTACTAGTGTCATCAGCAAAAAGGATATGAGTAGCTTTACTTTTTATAACCTTAGGTAAAACACTGACATAAGGGAGAAATAACAGAGGGCCCAAATTCAATCCTTGTGGAACACCATGCTTTACTTCAGCCCACTTAGACAAAGTATTTTGATTAAGATTAGAATTAGTAATTTGAACTCTTTGATACCTGTCCCTAAGATATGATTCAAACAAAATTTTAGCCTTGCCAATGATTCTATAGCATATCAACTCAGACAACAATATCTTGTGACTGACAGAATCAAAAGCCTTTTCAAGGTCACAAAAATACCACCAGCCATAGACTTATTATTTAAGACTCTTAAAGAATTTCATTTGTTAACTTGTAATTAGCCTCTTCTGTTGCTCAATTTTTCCTGAATCCAAATTGTTCCTCACCCAATATTTTACTGATAACTGTTCTGAGTCTAGAACACATGACCTTTTCAAAACCTCTCCAAAACACAGTTAGCAGGGATACAGGTCTATAGTTAGATATGTTCATTTATCTCCTTTTTTATACAAAGGTTTTATAATTGAATACTATAAGCAATCTGGAAAGATCCCTAATATGGACTCATTGCATACGTAGGTTAGTGGGGAACACATACACGGAGCACTGATTTTTAAGAACTTGGTAGATACTTCTCCATATCCATGACAATTTTTTTATTTTAGAGATTTCATTACATTTTGCAATTTCTTTAGATGAAACAAATTTTAACCCCATAACAGGAAACAAATTTTTGGAAATTTGTAATAAAATGTTGAGATGAGTGGAACTAATATGTTTGTTAGTCCCAATCTTATTATGTGTATTATACTTGGTAATTGTCAGCTATAGGAAGAAAATAATTAGTGAAGGCATCTGCAAACGCTTGTTGGTAGTACAAAGGTTTCCCTTTGATATCCAATACTTGAATATCTCCATTAGAAAAATTTGTGCCGATATCCAAATTTATAATATTCCATGTGGTTTTATTCTTATTGCTTGACTTCAACATTCTCCTATCACAGTTCATTTTTTTTTAGCTTCTTTAATACTGTTGGACAGGATTTTACTACATAATTTATAGTACTTTTAAAAACCTACTCGACTGTGTACTGAAATTATTATTACACCAAAAGGATAACTTCTTAATTGTTACAGTTTTAGACTTTGTATATGTATTATAATTTTGTTATATATAGTTCGGCAAGCCCAATGTTACACATGTAACACGAATGTATTATAAATGAAATTATATTCCCTCATTCCAGATAGAAGCGGGAACCCGATGCTGTTATCGTTTTAGGTTATGTATACTACAGTTTTGCCGTATGCTATCTTCTAACAGCAAACTCTGGGATTCAGTTTACAAAAATTAAGTTTAGGGAAGACGAACACTGAACAACTGTCAGCACAAAAACATGGTAACTTTATACTTCAAGAACTAACCAAATACTAATCAAACAACTGTTTCATACACACTCGAAATTGATACGGTACATGCACCACTCGTCCACAGCACTAACATAATTCCATGGACGGTACAATGCCTCAGTATGGTACAAATCACAGATCATCTGGAACAGACTAATGACGGGCACTTAATACGTAATCAATGACTGTCCAACCATGTGGTTTTTACACCATCAGGCCTAAAGATGTAAACCAGCAAACAAAAAAATTATATGCGATTAATGATGTAATATTATGAGCCATAAACGTGAATGACAGTCCTAGCTCATACGTCGTAAGATTTTATTGCACGTCTGTGACAACTCGTAAAATATGGCAATGTCGGTTTGCAAACGCATTACAATCGATAACGTAGGAACAATGCGTCTTCGTTAATATCATTGGTCAGCTGCACACATATCTCCGACCAGCTGGTGACACATGAAGCATGAGAGGCTGTATATATGTGCATTGGCTGGTTCGTATGGGGAATGTTGCAGTGATTGTTCGATATTGTTTCAAGTAAAGCACATATTAATGGAAGCTAAACTAACTGAGTACAGGGCACGCAAGCGCAAGGAAGCAGCGAAACAATTTCTATGTAATATGGCGACATTCAGTTCAGAACAGCACGTTGGTGGTAACGAAGAAAACGTGCCAATACTAGATCGACAAGAGGTTAATGCCTTTTTATCATTTCAGTTATAAAGCACTTAACTTATGAAAAATACTGTTTGTGCTAACGACATAACTACACATGGAAAAGCTCTGTTTGGCTTTACGGTTGCAGTAATAACTACATTCACACCCTTTTTCTTTGCATCGTAATCTCACATGCAGCTGCGAATGTCTTTTTTTTTTTGTGTTGGGTTGCCCTTTTCTGGACACAACGTAGCTAAAAAATGTACGAAATAAAAATTTTAAGGGGAGTTCAATACTTTATATGTGGGGGACTATAAAACATCTCTTGATGACAATTCTTGTGATACTGATCATAGGTAAATCTTAATGTGAGCTAGTAAGATTGGGTGAATGGTGATTCTTTAGTCTAAGTTTGCTTCATTTATGATTTCAGTTACATGCCTGCAAATTTCTTTTATATCTGACTACAATAATATTAACAGCATATAATAAAATATAAATGTATCAATGTGTGCAGGTCATGACTGCTATGCTGATAACAGTTCCCTGATATTACAATTTACACATCCATTTCTGTTCTAGGATGGAAACCTGAGTGTTAGTGGCTGCAGGTCAGACACCAGTGATATTGCTGCATCTGCTAGAAATAACTTAAGTGAAGTTGATATCACCTCTCCAAGGACCACTTCATTTACAGTAATAATATACACATTATACATTTTATTGTGGACAACATTATATATAATTGCTATACATTTGGAATTTGGTACAGTGTACCTCATTGTGTCAATCCTATATGCTATCTGGAAAAACACACGGACTGGCCCAAAGAAGCAAGGTGAGGTCAGTGCTTACTCAGTCTTCAACCATAACTGTGAAGCAATTGCTGGGACACTAAAAGCAGAACAGTTTGAACAAGAAATCAGATATGGTGCTTTGAATGTACATTAAACCACATACATCAGTTTTAAGAGTGTGATTGTTATTTTCTTGCAACTTTTGGAAGGTCTGAAGGTACCATTGATGCTTTAGAACTACAGGTACTGTACTCCTGAAAGACTTTCAGATTTTAAGCACTGTTGAAGAGGGTTCACAAATAATGTGCGTGATATTGCAAGCCATGGTCCTTATGATGTAGCTCAACTATATTAGTAGCTTGTTAGAAATATTGGTAACTTGTAGATGAAGTCTTGGCAAAAGTGTTGTTTATTTCCTGCCTCTAGATACCATATGTATTGTATATGATGGTGAAGTGCCTTACCTAATTGGAATCTGTGCCAAGTGCATACTATAAAATTTGTTGTTTCCAGAAAGCTTTACAAAGCAACTTAAAGAACATAATAACTCACTGTTGTTACCCATATATTTTTAAGTTACAGTTTGAAATTTGTAACAGATTCTTTGTATAGGTTTACAAAGATGGACCTGTAACAAAAATAGTTAATTCAAATACTTTTAATCTTTGCTTATTGAAAATTGGACTTCTTATTGTTGTAGGGTTCTGAAGGAGTAGAGTTTCTTCTTAAAATTCCTATCAGCCCTATGGCAATGGTATGAAATGCCCAGTGTAATCTGCAGCAGACTGGAATTTAAATGTGGGCTTCATAAGAGCAGCCATAATTGGCCTTCAGATTTAGCTATTTCACATTTTGAGCATCACACTGCACATTATGAATACATGATGTTTGGCACCAAAGGGTTAGTGAACTCTATGTGCCTGACTGTCCTATAGTTTGCCCCCTAACTGAAGTACAAATATTTCAAGACACTAAGATTTTCATGCTACTATGAATATATTGAAACATTGCAGTTCAGTGTCAGCCAACTCACATTTTCTTGACATTGACCCCTAAGTACATTCTTTAGCATATTTTCTTGTACACAAAAAAAAAAACCTACATTTCCATTTCCTCTCTGAATAAAAGAGGTAGTAGTATAAGCTAGTGCTGAGTGTGTTGTACAGTTGATGTATGTGGGATAAATTTATGTCTTATTTCCTCATGCTCAGTCCATGCATTATCTACAGAGAGTAAAAAGGTCATCTTTAGATTCTGCTGACTAGACCTGCCATGTAAGTATATGTCATTTTGATACTACGTAACTTTCTGTTATGACTAATACGAACATGGTGACTGCTTGAATTTATGAAGTGGATGCAGCATTAGTGCCATACAATGCTAGATCCTTAAATCTTACATACACAACTTGCATGAAGTGTTATTTTTAAAAGACTGAGCAGTATCAATATTGTAACTGCAGTAAACTGGCATAACAATAAATGATGAATAATTGTAAGTTTACCTGCCTAATCTGGACAGTAATGTGTTACACAGCTACTCAGCTGTTAGCAGTACAAGTTATGCCTGACTGTCCCCTGACTCAAGTAACTAACTCCAAGGTAAAGATCATTTAAAGGTTGACAGACACTCTACCAGTTAAGAAACTGCCTCCTTTTTATGAAACCAAAGGTACTGTATTCTGGGCCAGTTAAAACTAGTCCAGCCCTTCTCATCCAATTTGATATCCATTTTAGTATTGAAGCCTCAAGTCTTCTGGGCAGTTATGCCATTTTAACTAGTAAATACCAGTGTTGTGAAGACACTAAAATCTCTATTAACACATTGCCGTCGGGCTGGTCTTTTAATTAAATACCCCCTGGTGACCAGACGTTTTAAACGCTTTTAATGTTCATTCCCATAACATTTTGCAGGCTTATCGTTCTAAAATAAGGTTCAA
>Ga0123352_10001557_pt1 | contig 30676 bp, 27 predicted proteins | sample TergutLab28metaG_FD_89700 | JGI IMG/M metagenome (GOLD analysis project Ga0123352, IMG submission 89700) | Labiotermes labralis P1 segment gut microbial communities from Petit-Saut dam, French Guiana - Lab288 P1 | ecosystem: Host-associated > Arthropoda: Insects > Digestive system > Gut ...
GAAATATATAACGCTAAGAAAAAGTAGTTTGTTTTGTTATTTATTTATAGCCTGTCAGAACAGGTTTTTTCGTTTTAGATGAGCGCTATTTTGAAAATGCACTTTCCTATGCAATAAAAAAAGCCAATAAATGGCTTTGCTTGGCTTTTTCTCAAATTTAATAAATTATGTTCTAGCAGAATCAAAAGCTCTATTGGCTTTCTTTAAATTACGTTTTGTACCAATACCTTTTTCATAACATAATCCTAAATAATAATAACCCTCTTTTTTCTTTTGTGCCAAGGCTTTTGCGGAACTGAAAATTCTTTTTGCCAGATTTTCCTTTTTAATACCATAAGAAATCATCTCATGCCAAACAATAACCTTTTTCAAATCAGAAAAGTAAATTTCGGCTAATTTAAATAATAATTCAAGTCGATCTGGATATATTTCAGTCAATAGATTTAAAAGTTCTGCTTCGTTATCAGCGTAAGTCTCACTTAAATGATAAAGTGCATCCTGCTCATCAAAAGCTAATGCCTCCAGATAATATCTTCTGGCAGTATCTAAATCCTTTGTTGCGATTAAGCCACTCTCAAAAGCATAACCTAATTGAATCAAATCCTGACTACCAACTAAAGTTTTAGCTTTATTTAACCATTTCAAACTATTATCTTGATCACTAAGTTCTGCGTGAAGATAAGCTAATTCCAGTATTGAAGGAAAATAATCTTTGTTTGCTGCAGATTCTAAAAGTACTATTGCTTTATCATAATCTTTTGGAACTCCTTCACCGAAGCGGTAGAGACAGCCAAGACGATGAATTGCTGGTAAATAGCCAAGATGACGAGCTCTTTCATAATTTAAAGCTGCGTTATAAATATTCTTTTCTATTCCAATTCCTTCTTCATAACAATCTCCTAAAAGATAAATTGCTTCCGCATTATCTTTTTTGGCAGCTTCATTTAACCAAAAAAAAGCTTTTTCATAGTTTTTATTTATTCCTTTGCCACTAAGAAAAATCGAACCCAAAATAAATTGAGCGTTAGAAATACCCCATTCTGCTGCATAAGAAAAATATTTTACGACTTTTTTAAAGTCTTTTTTATTTATGGCTTTTTCTTCTAAAATTATTCCAACGTTATTACAAGCCTCAGGCATTCCTGAATCAGCGACTGGCAAAAGCCAAAAAAGTGCTTTATCCCAATCTTCTATTAGATACTTACCTGTCTGATAAAAAGTTCCTAAAACGAAACGGGCTTCATAAAAGTTATTTTCCGCTGCTTTTTGGTACCAATAAAGCGCAATCTCAAGATTGTTTTCTGTCCCAAAGCCAAACTCATGATGTCTTCCCAACTGAAATTGAGCACGGCAATCACCAGCTAATGCAGCTTTATTAAGCCAATAAAAAGCTTGAACGTAATCAGCCTCTTCAGAATAGCTAAAAATTCCACCTAAATCACTTTGAGCATAAACAAGCCCAGATTCTGCGGCTTTCTGATAATAGCCCAAAGCTTTTTTACGGTTAATCTCACAATTACCTAATCCAAGTGCATAAAAATCGCCTAGACAGTAACAAGCCCAGGCATTATTTGTATCTTCGCTAAAAAGTATGAACAATTTCTGATAAATAGAAGTTGCTTCTTCTTCATTTTGTTTTTCATCGTAGCGAATTAGGAAAAAAAGACCAAAAGAGTTGTTTTCTTTGGCACTTTTGGCAAAAAATCGCAAAGCCTTGTTATGGTTATGTGTTTCACCAAAAATTCCAAAAAGGTTGTTAAGTCCTTTTTGAAGATAACACTTCTTTTTCTCCATTTCTCCTCCTACTTTAAATAATTTTGCAAAAACTCTTTTTTAAAGGTTAACAATCGATCCTCACTAATTGCTTTTCTTATATCAGACATCAAATTTTTCAAGAAAAAAAGATTATGAATCGTTAATAATCGCATCCCTAAAAATTCTTCTGCTTTAAATAAATGCCTGATATAACTTCTTGTATAACGCTCGCAAGTCGGACAAGTACAAGACTCATCCAATTTACCAAGATCATTTGTAAAACTTTGATTCTTAATATTCAAACGTCCATTTTTAGTCATTGCCGTACCATGACGGGCCAGCCTTGTCGGAAAGACGCAGTCAAACATGTCCATACCGTTAATGCAACCTTCAAGTAAATCCTCAGCCGCACCAACTCCCATTAAATAACGAGGTTTATCGGCAGGCAAAAAATCTTTCATGGCTTCTAAGACTTGATACATTTCTGCTTTTGTTTCTCCAACAGAAAGTCCCCCAATCGCATAACCAGGAAAATCAATTTTTATTAATTCATCTGCGCAATATTTCCGTAAATCAATAAACGGTCCGCCTTGAACAATACCAAATAAAGCTTGCGTTTTTGACTCACCGTGAGCTATCTTACCTCTTTTAGCCCATGTTAATGTGCGATCAACACTTTTTTTCATATAATCATAATCAGCATTAAATGGTGCGCACTCATCTAGACTCATAATAATGTCTGCGCCAAGCACGTGTTGGATTTCAATTGCTTTTTCTGGTGAAAGGAATAATTTATCACCGTTTTTATGATGTTGAAAGTGAACGCCTTCATCGGTAATTTTTCTTAATTTTGCTAAACTAAAAACCTGAAAACCACCCGAATCTGTTAGTAATGCTTTTGGCCAGTTCATAAAACCACGAATTCCACCATGAGCTTTCATTACTTCTAATCCTGGCTGCAGCCATAAATGATAAGTATTTCCTAAAATCAAACCTTCAGAAACATTTAAGGCTTCAATTTCATCTAAAGTTTTAACAGTAGCGTTAGTACCTACTGGCATAAACAAAGGTGTAGGCACTGATCCGTTTGGCGTATGTAAAATTCCTAAGCGGGCTCCTGACTCTTTACAAGTGTGAAGATGTTCATATTTAATTGACAGAGCGCTCATCTCCAAAGAAAAATAATCCTAAAGTTCCCGGACCAACATGCGATCCAACTAATGGCCCCATCGCCGTCAAGCGTATTTTTAGGTCTGGATATGTTTTATTAATAGCTTTAATTAGTAATTCAGCCGCTTCTTTATTATTTGCATGGGCAACAGCTACTTCCATTTTTGGATTAAAATGGCCAACAGAAAGCTCATTTACTAAGCCAGCGATTGCTTCTGCTTGATTATCAAATTTTTTATACATTTCCAGTTTTCCTGATTTACTGATTACTAAGATGGGTTTAAACGGTGGAACAGGTGCTCCTGCGCCAAAGCGTCCGCCTCTTGCTAAATATTGAAGATCAGGAATCCAGAAATTTTGATTAGTATGCATAATATTTTTATTCACAAAATCTGCTGTTTCAGAAAGCGATTTACCTAAAGCTTTTTGTTTAACGGATTCAATAACTAATAAGCCTTGACCCATAGAAGCTGCTAAAGAGTCAATGGCGATGATTTTTCTATCAGGATATGTTTCTTCTAATAATTCACAAGCCATTCGTAAACAATTAAATGTTCCAGAAAGCGCTGATGAAAGGCTAATTGCTAATACATCATAACCATCTTTAAGAAAAGTTTCTAAGGTTTCAGTATGTTGTTCAACATTTACTAACGTTGTTTTAAAAACGCCACCTTTTTCAATAAGGTCGTAAAATTCTTTATTAGTCATTTCTCTTTCATCAAAATAATGCCGATAGCTTTTATCTTCCAATGAAAAATTAAAAGCAGTGATTTGAACATTATTATCAATACAATATTGGTGATCCAGGTCACACGAACTTTCAGCTACTATTACAAATTTGTTATTCATTTTTCTCTCCTTTTGTCTTTAAAAAGTCATTAAATTTTTTATTGCGCAACATCTGTATTTCTTCTTTATATGGTGGGACTACATCATATGGTGTTTCTAAAATCTTATAGATATCAATTAATTTTGGATGCCAACAAATCTCACACAAAGCTTCAAAACCTAATTGACCATAACCAATATTGGCATGTCGGTCGCGATGGCTATTTAAACCATGGACTGAATCATTAAGATGAATAACTTTAAGATAATTTAAACCAACTGTTTGTTCAAAATCAGCTAAAACCTCTTTTAAATTATTCTTAATATCATAGCCGGCATCATAGATATGACAAGTATCAAGACAAACTCCGATTCTACTCTTATCATTGATTAGTTCAATGACTTGTCTTATTTCATCAAAATTCTTACCAATCTCTGTTCCTTTACCAGCTGATGTTTCTAGTAATAAGACAACACTTGTATCTTTAGTTTTTTCTAATGCCTTATTAAGGCTATCCGCTAATCTTTTAATGCCATCTTCCAGGTTATCTTTATAACTACCACTATGGAAAACTAAAAATTTACCACCAATTTGATTAGTCCTTTCAATTTCCTTAGCCAAGAATTCTCTAGAAAAAGCTCTTTTTTCAGCTTCCGGACTTGGTAGGCTAAGAATATAGGGTGCGTGGATAATAATTGTTTCTAAGCTTAAATTATGCGCTAATAATAACTCTTCAGCTTTCTTTACGCTGTTTAAATCAATTGGTGATCTTAAGGTATTAGTTGGTGCGCCTGTATAACCCATCATACAATTTGCACCATACTCAAGCATTTTTAAAACTGCTCCATAAACTTTATCTGATCCTGAAAGCGGAACATAACAACCTAATTTCATCTTTTCCTACTTTCTTTTTTATTACTTTTTTTCTTTTTTTCGGCGATCTTTTTCTTATAATTAGGCGCAACACGTTTAGTTTTTGGCTTAACTTTTACAATAGTTGGTTCGGATTCTATCTCTTTTTCTCTAGTTAGAATCCTTATTTCCTGATTTTTGATTTCTGCAAAGTTTACGCTGACACCTTTGGCTCTTAGTTCTTGTGGATAACCAAGAGCATTATGACTATAAAAACTATAACTTTCGCCACTCATTTTAGCTCTACCAGTTCTTCCTGTTCGATGTAAATAAAATGCAAAATCTTTTGGTAGTTCAAAATTAACAACATGTGATACTCCTTTGATATCAATTCCGCGGGCACAGATATCTGAGCAAACGACATACTGGTACTCCAACTTATCGATTTTATCCATAATCTTTTTTCTGACTCTTTTATCGATATCTGAATGTAAAGCAACAACATTAATTGATTCTTGTTTCAAAACCTTGGCGAGACGCGCTGTCTCTTCATTGGTATTCGCAAAAATCAAACAAAGATAAGGGTTTATCGCCCCAATAAGTTCAAGCAAGTTTTTATCTTTATTGACTTCATTTTTAATCTTAATAAAATTATGAGAAATCAAAAGACTTTGAAAATCATCAGCCTTAAGATGGATAAACTCTTGATTTTTGACAATTTTCTTGATAAAAGATTTAATTTGTTCTGGCAAAGTTGCCGAAAACAAAAATAATCGTTTATCTTTAATCTTTGCGATAATCTCCTGCATTTCTGGAATAAATCCTAAATCAAGAGCCATATCTGCTTCATCAATAACTAAATAACTAGCTGTTGAGATATTAAGAATGCCTTCTTTAACACAATAATCAAAAAGTTTTCCTGGGGTTGCAATAACCAGATGATAGTAATTTTTGCGTATTTTTTCAATTTCCCTTAACCGATCGCTTCCGCCTTTTAAGATTAAGATTTTAAAATTATTCAAAAAATGCTTATTAATCTGTTCAGCAAAACCAGCAATTTGGTTAACAAGTTCTTTAGTTGGAGCAATTATTACACTTTGGACTTTATTGATAGTTAAGTCCATTTCATTAAATAACGGAAATAAAAAGGCATGCGTTTTACCGCTTCCGGTTTGTGACTCCGCAATAATACTCGCTTTTTGCGAAATTTTATCTAACACAAGTTTTTGGATTTCGGTAAATTCTTTAAATCCTAATTCTTTGATTGCGGCTTTCAACTCTGATTTTAATGTGTATGATAAATCGATTATCATCACCTCGCTTTCTAAATATTTTATCATTTTTTTACTAATTAGGAAAGCATTTTTTTATATAAGTTTGACAGTCAATCAATAATTATGCTAAAATATTATCAAGTGAGGTGAAAGCGAATGGAAATTATCCGGATAATGCCACAAGGAATCTGTGGTGGTGTCAGAAATGCTTTAAATCAAATATTCGCTACTATCAATAATGAAGATATCCCCAAACCGATTTATATCTTCGGTGCTTTAGTCCATAACCAGCATGTCATAAAGCGCCTTGAGAAAAACTTTATTCTGCTTGATGATAATAATGATGCCTATAAAACTATTGACTCTATAGAAACAGGAACCATCATCTTCTCGGCTCACGGAACTGATCCTAAAATAATTGATTATGCTAAGAAAAAACTTTTTGTCCTAGATTTAGTTTGCCCAAAAGTTAAAGAAATCCACCAACTTGTCTTAGATAAATTACAAAACAATTATACTATCATTTATTTAGGAAAAAAAGGACATAAAGAAACTAAGGCCGTGCTTTCTTTAAATTCAGATATTATCTTAATGGAAAAAATTGAAGATTTAAAAAACATTCCATTAACAAATAAAAAAATCTTTGCGACTAATCAAACAACTTTAGAATACACGTTAACAGAAAGTTTTTATCAGAAACTAAAAAAAATATCGCCAACTTCAGAAATTGGTGATAAAATTTGTGAGGCTGCCAAAAGCAGACAAAAAGCGCTTAATAATTATCCTGGATTAGATTTAGTTTATGTTGCAGGTGACAATATGAGTAGTAATGCGGTTAGTCTTTTAAAATTCGCTAAACAAATTTTTCCGAAAGCTTTATTGATTAGTTCAAAAGAGGATATTAATTTAAATGACTTAAATAAAGATTATAGGATTGGTGTTACTTCTGGTGCTTCAGTACCTGATTATATTGTAGATGAGATAATTGAATATTTAACAATATTTTAATCGTATTACTTGATCTGTAACGATATCTTGATTAAGGACAACTGTCGTATGAATTGGCACTGTCCTTTTTCTATTACCATTTTTCATAATATACTTTTGTTAGTATGTTCAAACATAAAAAACCATCAATACTTTCTTTATCAAATCGAGAATTTATTCTTTTAATATGATTAGCATAACCAACATCATTCGGTAACGGATCATAAGAATGTGATGTCATATACTCTAGCCATTTTTCTCTAGTATAATAAATAGGATTTGGGAATTCTTTTATAATCGGATTTTTAAAGAATATTTCTGTCGAAAGACGACTATGATTGATACTACTTCCTCCTGGCACAACATTGTAAACCGCCATAATAATACTATCTGGTTTTGTGATACGTCTGCACTCTTCAGCAAACTTGGCTAAATCAAACCAATGCATAGCCTGAGCACAAACAACTATATCAATACTTTTGGCTGATAATGTAGTTGCTTCTGCTGGAGCTTCAATAATCTTAGTTTGCGGGTAGTTATGCAAAGTAGTTTTTAATTGGAGCATCATATCTTTATTTGGTTCAACAGCATATATTTGATATCCGCGCTCGGCTATGTTTTTAGTAAACTTACCTGTCCCAGCCCCGATATCCGCAAAAATCGCACTGTTTGAAACAAGCTTACAGATATAATCAATTGCTTCTTTAGGGTAATCAGGACGAGCATTTGCATATTGCTTGGCCTTGCCAGTAAAAAGTTCTGTATTAATATTAAACAACTCACTTTCGTTATTTTAGTTTAAATCAAAAAGACTGATTCGTTCTTTTTTCTCTTCATGAGCAAATCTTGAAAGTCCTACTCCGATTAAACGAATTGGTTCGTCATTGTAATTATCCTCAAAAAGATTTTGCACACAACTATTAATTATTTCATAATCATCAGTAAAAATTTTTAACATCCGACATCTTGTGATTGTTTTAAAGTCAGGATATCTCAAAGTAATTCTAACATTTTTAATTAGCTTTTTTTCAGACTTTAATTTTTCTGTGATTTCCATCGCCATTTTAGCGAATTCATTAGCTATTTCCGTAAACTGAACTAGGTCACTGGGAAAAGTTGTTGAGGTACTCATCGATTCTTTTTCAGCTTTATATTCACTTTCAATTATGTTTGTTGTTTTTCCAGTTAAAGATTGAACTAAGTGTTCATAATAACGAAAGCCAATTATCTTAGAAATCTTTTCAACGTTCGCCTTATTTAAAAAATCACCGATTGTTAAAATCCCTGCTTCTTTTAACGGTTGACTTGACTTCTTGCCAAGTCCATAAATTGTATCAATCGGATTGGGATATAACATCTTCTCAATTTCTCTGATTCTTAAAATCGTAATACCTTTAGGTTTTTTTAATTCTGAAGCCATTTTCGAAAGATAAACAGTCGGCGCTATACCAATTGAAGCGGATAGCCGGTATTTATCCCAGAGATCTTTCTGGATTTTTCTGGCTAATTCTACGGGATGAATATTCATTGTATATTCAGTCACATCCATATAACATTCATCAATGGACGCAATATTCATGACCGTTGCATACTGAGCAAGATAATCCTTAAACTTATCTGAGTATTCTTTGTATAAGTCACCACCGCCAGAAACAAGAATAACTTTTGGGCAACGTCTAATTGCTTCATGAGTTGGCATTGCGCTTTTTAAACCATATTTACGGGCAGCATAACTTGCGGTTGCGATAACTCCTCTTGATTTTTCTCTGCCGATCGCAAAAGCTTTTCCCTTTAAAAAGGGGTATCTTATCTCTTGAACAGCACAAAAAAAGGCATCTAAATCAATATGAAAGAGAATTTTGTACTTTTTTTGCATAAAACACTTCCTTTTTTACAGATAATATTATATAATATTTTCATAATAAATTGTAGAGGTGTTTTATGGCAAAGAGTAATTCTCAGAAGAAAAAGAATGCTCCATTAAAAAAAGACGAAGAGAAAAAAGAGAAAAAACATTTCAAGAATCCAACAAAAAGCATACCTGCTAAAATAATATTAATTATTATGGCAGCAGCCTTTCTTATCTTACCTTTGGTTTTATTGATTCCTATGCTCATCAATCATATCCGTGGATAATTCTTAAATCTTAAAGTTAACAGTGAATTTATCACTGTTTTTCTTTTGCCAAAAACACGTTTACTTGTATTTATAATATTTTTTCTTTAGACAAAAGCCAAGAGATTTGCATCAGCTTTGTCAGAAAAAACGGGAGAGTTGACAGAATAAAAATTTAAAAAGAGTTAAATATTCCTAAATTTAACTTTAGAAATTACTTTAACTCTTTAACAAAATTCAAAAAACTATTAATGTCCGATTTTTGCAATCTCATAAGAAATATCAATTAGTTGCTTGATCAGTTCTAAGGAAGGTTGTTTTATTTCATTAGTAACAGAAAACCAAATTATTCCATAAGGAAACTTAGAAGTACTAACTGTCTGATCAAAGTATTCGATTAATTTAGCACCATAAGCTGGACCACATTTTAAAATTATTTTATATTTACCATTACCTAAATCAATTAATAATGTAAATGATTTTCCACCGTTAATTTTATAACTAGTTGGTTTCTTACCACTGGCTTCTACTTTTTCAAAGTTTTTCTTATTAGCAATATACTTATCAATTTCTTCAATAGAAAAAGCTATTGTTTCTCCTAAAGGTATTTTAAAGTCACTAAATTTAGGATCCATTGTAAGTAAGCTTTTATTTAATGTTTCTTCCGTTACTTTATTAATCGCATCTTCTAATTTACCACTAGAAGCTTGTGTCTGAACGATAACTTTTCCAACTAATTTTTTTCCGCCCCTAAATATCGTATCAATTAAAAGGACCGTAAAGATTATTAATAAAACAAGTAAAATTGCTAGCAATATGTTCCACCAGCGCCATTCTGCGCTTATAAAGCCCATTATGTTATCATAATCACCGATACAACCGGAAAGCGACAAAATTCCAGTTATAGCTAACACGGAAACTATTGCTTTTTTTTTCTTGATTCTCATAAGCATCTCCCTGATTTCAAGCGTATTAATACATTATTATACTCTTTTTTTTAAATTTTGTCAATTTTTTGAGTTTTTCTAGAAAGAAAAGACCACCATTTCTGATGACCTCCCTTATTTTTAATTAGTTTTTCTAAGCTTTTATTTTATGCTTTAGACGCAACTTATCTGCTAGCATTGCTAAAAATTCACTATTAGTTGGTTTTGATTTGTTATAACTTATTGTATAACTGAAAATCTGACTGATAGTATCAACATTACCTCTGTTCCAAGCAACCTCAATCGCATGTCTGATTGCTCTTTCAACTCGCGACGAAGTTGTTTTAAACTTTTTAGCAACTAACGGATAAAGGATTTTAGTAATTGATCCTAGAATTTCAATATCATTATAAATCATTGTAATTCCTTCACGTAAGTATAAATAACCTTTTATATGCGCTGGTACACCAATTTCATGAAGAATTGAAGTTATTTCCTGATCTATATCAATTCCAATTGATGTATAAGCCATATTTGTTATCTGTTTTTTAACAGCCGGTTGAAAAAGACCATTGATTATTCTTAATAAGCTAGTAAACTCAAAAGGTTTAAGAACAAAATAATCAACATTAAGTTCAGCACTTTTAAGCATTAATGATTCATTATTAAAAGCAGTAAGCATAATAATTTTATCTGGTCTTTTATATTTTTCCGGATTATCACGAAGTGCTTCTAAAACCATGACACCATCAGTTTCTGGCATAAAAATATCTAATAATAGTAAATCAAGTTTTTCAGTTTCTAAATATTTAAGAAGAGTTTTTCCGGAACTAAACGTGTCCACAACCTTAATCTCATCTTGCACATTTAAATATTCTGTGATCATCATCACTAATTCTTTGTTATCATCGGCAATTATAGCTTTTATCATTTCAATCTCTCCAAATTTCTTATTTTTATTTGTTAGTCAGCAGAATAATGATAAAACAATTTGGATGATTTTACAACATTTAATAAGTTCTTCTTCGTTTATGTTACAATAGATACTCTCTGATTAAGTTTTTTCGACAAAAATTTGTCTATATTTTTCTTTGATTTGTCGAATTTCGTCTATTTGACGTAAATGCCCATGTCTTCTAGCATCCATTCAATATAAATGGCATAACCTTCTAAAGGATTATTTACTAAAACATGAGTAACCGCACCAATAAGTCGTCCATCTTGAATAATTGGACTTCCTGACATGCCTTGGATAATACCACCGGTTTTCTCAATCAGTCTTTCATCTGTTACTTTGATTTTCATACTTTTAACGTCTTTTCTAGCTTGTGTATAGGCTTCAATTATTTCAATTTTGAATTCCTCAACATTTTTTCCGTCAATACACGTTAGAATCGTCGCTTCACCAGGCTTAACTCCATCTCTGGTCTCAACTAATAAAGGACGCAAACTATTAAAAGTATATTTATCATTACTAATTTTTCCGTGAACACCTGTTTCAGTGTTCTTTTCAATAGTTCCTAAAATCGTATTTCTGATTTCTGCATTCTTTTCGCCAACACGGCCGAAATCAGCTTTTTTAATCTCTGTTACAATCGCTTCTTTTAAAGAACCACCTTTAATCTCTGGGCTTTTAACGCTATGACCTAATGAACCGTAGATATTCTCTCCTGGAATAACATAAGTCAGCGTGCCAATCCCTAGCACTTTATCACGGATATATAACCCTAATGAATAAGTTCCATCCGATTTTTGAGCGGCTTTGATTCTTTTTTCCAGAGTTTCGCCATCTCTGAGAATCGTGATACTTGTTTCTTTGTTTTTAACAACGGCCATTAGTTTCTGCAAATCAGCTTGTGTTAAGACTTCCTCATCGTTATAACGAATGATTCTGTCGCCTTCTTTGATATCAGCGCTCTTCCATGGCTGTTGAACCTTATTGCCTTCCTTGACCCCGAAGGTACCAACAACAGATAATCCTAAATTGATATCTAAACCAATAGTATCACCGGACGCATAAATCTGATCGGTATTTTTGTCTAATTCAAGCGCAAAAATATTTTTCGATTGAAATAGGGCAAAAAACAAGAAGACAGACACAAAAATTTTCTTCATTTCTAACCTCCTGGTGTGTCTCCATAGATTAGTTTGTTCTTTTTACTCTAAATTACTCATTTTTTTCGTCATTTTTCGCCAATTTAACATTTCCTTTGCATTATTGATTGCGGCTGGCGTTACTTTCTCACCAGAAATCATTTTAGCTATCTCAAAAATTCTATCCTCTTCGTTAAGATAGCTGAAGTTAGAGAACGTTCGCCCTTTTTCTTCATATTTAAAGATATTGATTTGGTGAGCAGCGACTGAAGCTACTTGTGGCAAATGCGAGATAGTTATAAGCATGGCATATTCTGAAAGCTCCTGCATCTTTAAAGCCATTTTTAAAGCCTGCAGGCCACTAAGGCCTTGATCAATCTCATCAAAGACGATCAGTGAGAATCTGAAGCGTTTGATAAAGACCGCTTTAAAAGCCATCATTATGCGGGCTGCCTCACCGCCGGATGCCGATTTGTTTAAAGGTTTCATTCCTTCGCCGGCATTTAATGAAAGCAGGATATCGATAGAATCTATACCATGCTCCTGAAACTTAGACCCGTCAAAACAGTCATTTAGCTCAACTTCATTAAATTGGATTTTAAATAAAGCGTTGCTTAAATCAAGAAAACGACACTCATCTTTAAGCATCCCCTCTAAAAGACGAGCCGTTTCTTTTCTTTTCATCGATAATTTTTTAGCGTTTTCTGATACATCTTTATACCTTTTATGAACGCTAGCTTTTAATTCAGCCACATAAAAATCAAAATTCTCAAAACGGCTGACCTGCTCTTCGCTTTCCTCTAAGTAAATTATTAACTCAGGTAGCGATTTACGATATTTTTTTTCTAAACTATTAAGTTCGTTTTGCCTAGTTAAAGCTTGATCAAGCACTTTTGGATCATATTCAAGGCTTCTTAAGTTATTCTTTAAAGTCTTTAGAACCTCTTCTAAGCTATAATAAGCCGATTCCGCAGATTCAGATAGTTGATTCAATTCGGGATCAATTTCACTAGCTTTATTTATCTCTTTATAAGCGTTATAAAGATTATTCAAACTAAAATATTCATTTTCCAGATTCCCGATAGCCTCTTGATAATGAGAAAACAATTTATCAAAATTCTTCATTCCGTTAATTGTTCTTTCTAACTCTTTATCTTCGCCTTCTTTTAAGGAAAAACTTTTAAGTTCCGAAATCACATATTTAAGTTTATCGAGATCTTTCGCTAAGTCATCATTTTTCTTAGTTATTTCCTGATACTTTTTTAAATCAGACTGATAACGAAATAAAGCCAACTGGTAATTATTAGAAAGTGTAGTAATTGTTTCATGGTCATAACGATCAATTAATTCCAGATAGTAATCGTTAGAAAGAATCTTCACTGTATCATTTTGGATATGAATATCCGCAAGATAAAAACTTACTTGTTTTAAAATTTGCAGCGAAACAAGAACGCCATTGATTTTGATATTGTTTTTGGAGTTTTGTTGGTAGATGAATCTTTCAATTACAATAGTTTCAGTAATAGAAATTGCATACTTACTTAAAATTTCCTCAAGTTTCTTTTCCCTAAGCAGAAAAGTCCCGGATATATATGCAAAATCACAACCGTTGCGGATGTAAATACTTTCAGCTCTACTTCCTAAAAGCAGGCTTATTGAATCAATTATTAAAGATTTTCCAGCTCCTGTTTCTCCAGTCAGAACTGTCATGCCTTCTTTAAAGTTTACTTCTGCATCCGCAATAATCGCAAAGTTTTTAATTACCAATTTTTCCAGCATAAAAATCCCCTTTATTAATCTTTAGCTCTCAATATCTGCTTTACTAATTTTTTTAATCATTTTATAAATCGAATCACTATCAAGTTGATGTTTTTTAAGTAAGTTAACTTTGTCACCATGCTCAACATAACCTGTTTTAAAATTCATCCGATAAAGATTACCTGAAAAGTTGTTTTCAGCTTTAAAACGCAATATATGATTATAAAGGCTGCCATCTTCAATTACTTCCTCAACAATCAAAATTGGCAAAGCAAGCATAAATAATTTATTTAACATTATTTCATCAAGTGGTTTGATAAACAACGCATTAATTATCAAAGCATCTATATTATATTTATGATTGATATCCATTAATCTTTTCAAGGTAGAACCATAAGATATTAGGATTAAAGACTTACCTTTAGTTATAGCTTTCCATTCAAACTTAAGTTCTTCAAAAACCATTAACGCTTTGTTTCTAAAAAGCGATTCTCTTTCATAACGAATGAAAAAAGGCTTATCTGAAGTAAATGCCAACTTTAAAACACTATAACACTCATTGATTGTATATGGATGAGCAATAATACAATCATCTAGATGAGAAAATAAAGCAAGATCGAATAATCCTTGATGAGTATAACCATCTTCTCCAACAATACCAGCCCTGTCAAGACCAATGACGACCGGTAGTTTCTGACGAACTATATCATGATTTATCTGATCATAAGCTCTTTGGCTAAAGGTAGAGTAATAAGAAAGAAAAACTTTTTTGCCAGTGATTGCCATCCCAGCAGCCATTGTTGCGGCATGTTCTTCGGCGATACCGACATCAAATAATCGCTCTGGAAATTGTTTCTCAAAAATATCTAACTTTGCACCTTTAATCATCGCCGAGGAAATGCAATAGATTTTTTCGTTTTCAGATAATTCCGTTAATGCCTTTGCAAATATTTCACTATAGGAGATATAAGCATTATCCTTTGGTTTATCTAAATCAAAGTCTGGTGAAACACCGTGAAACTCACCATCAATATCTAATTCTGCTTTTTCAAAGCCCTTACCTTTAGTTGTTACAACGTGAATTACAGCTGGTTTATTATGCTTTTTAGCTAGATTGATAGTTTTTATTAATTGTTTAATATTATGACCATCAATCGGTCCCAAATAATTAAAACCCATATCTTCAAAGATATTAGCTTTTTGAATAAACCCTTTAAGCCCACGGGTAATAGATTTTAAAAATAAAACAATAAATTCCGGAAAAATTATTTCCAAAAAATTTTTAAAACGGGAAAGAGTTCTGCTTTTGCGTAGACGATTTAACATTTTTGCTAAAGAACCAACATTCTTACTAATCCCCATTTTATTGTCATTTAAAATAATGATACCCTTTTTATACTCCTTGGCTCCTAAAAAGTTAAGCGCCTCAAAGACCATTCCATTACCAAAAGCCGCATCCCCAATTACTGAGATTACAAAATCGTCTTTTTTATCAATTTCATGAGCTGCGAGAATTCCAGCCATTGCGGAAACCGAGGTTGACGAGTGTCCTGTTTCAAAGACATCATGCTCGGACTCTTTTCGTGATGAATAACCGGAAAGGCCTTCAAACTGTCTTAGAGTATTAAAATCCTTAGCTCTGCCCGTTAAAATTTTGTGTGTATAGCTTTGATGGCTAACATCATAAATGATGATATCCTTAGGGCTATTAAAACAGGCATGCAAGGCAATAGTTAATTCTACTGCGCCAAGATTAGATGCTAGATGACCACCAGTCTTAGCTATATTTTCTATCAAAAAGGCTCGGATTTCCGTTGCCAATTGCTTCATTTCTTGATTGTTTAATCCTTTGATAAACTCGGGATTTTCGATATCTTTGATATCAAACATAAAAACCCTCCGTTTTATTTTAACTAATCGCTTCCGTCACGATAACTCTTTCGTGTTCTTTAAGTATTTCATAACATTCTTTAGCTAGAGTCTGACCTAATTGATATTTTTTAACTGCTTCGTCAAGACTAATATCTTTATTTTCAAGGGCTTTTACAACCTCTTCTAACATTTTAAGCTTTTCTTCAAATGATAATTTTTCCATTATTTTTTTCTCCCTAATTTTTTACATCAATGACTTTCGCTATAAACTCGCCTTTAAAAAGTTTTACGTTCACAGTATCAGAAATTTGGATATCATCAGATGTCCGAATAATTACATTATTTTTTTCAACAATGCTAAAACCTTTTTCCAAAATAAAAAGCGGATTCAGACTTTCTAGATTTTTCACTAAAAAAATCAACTTCTCTTTTTTATTTTCAAAAACTGTTAAATAATTTCTTTTTAAGTCAACGTTACTATTGTTTAATCGCAATCTAAAATTTTCCAACTTGTTTTCCGGGTTTAAAAGCCTAAAACGATTTTCCGCCAATAATAATTTCTGCTTATTAAAAGTTAACAAATTATTGATATTACTTTTTAAACCAAGTTCCAGATTAATTAATCTTTGTCTAAAGTTTTCTAAAATCTTAACCGGTGAATGTTTCGCTAAAATCTCATCCGCTGTCAAAATCCGCATACGAGTCGCATTAAATTTTCCGACTAATAAAAAGCGGCTGTTTTTTTGATAAGAAGCTATCATATTATACAATTCTTCAGCGTTAGGTGTCGCAAGTTCAGCTGCGGCTGTTGGCGTTGGCGCTCTTAAATCACTGACAAAATCACAAATCGTAAAATCTGTTTCATGACCAACAGCGCTAATAATCGGTAATTCAGAATTATAAACCGCTTCAGCGACTATTTCTTCATTAAAAGCCCAAAGGTCTTCTAATGAACCACCGCCTCTGGCGATAATCAAACAATCAACGATTTTTTCCTGATTAGCTTGTTCGATTCTCTTAACAACTTCAAACTTAGCACTTGGCCCTTGAACTGCGGCACTATAAAGAATAATCTCTGCGCCTTTATAACGCCTATTAACTGTATTTAAAATATCTTCTATTACTGCGCCGGTATTCGAAGTTATAACACCAATTTTTTGAGGAATTTTAGGAATTGCTCTCTTTCTTTCTAAAGCAAAATAGCCTTTTTTATCTAGTTTTTCTTTTAAAGCTTGAAAAGCCAGATAAAGCTCACCAATTCCATCTTCAGAGATTTCTTCCAGATAAATTTGATAGCTACCAGTAGCCTCATAAATTGTAATCCGGCCACCAACTAAAACTTTCATACCATCTTTTAACTTAATATCAAGTTTATTATCAAAGTAGACACAAGAAATTTGTGTCTTATCATCTTTTAAAGTGAAATAAATATAACCACGCGCTGTCTTTTTATAGTTAGATATTTCCCCTTTTACATAAATCTTTGTTAAGTGAGGATCTGTATCAAACTTATGTTTTAAATAACGGGTTACAGCCGTAACACTTAAATAACGCGTCTCACTCATATGCTTTTAGCTATTTTGTCTAAAAGGCGATTATTAAAAGCCCGAGAATTATAATCATCCGTTTCACTAAATTCTTTAGTAATTTCCAGATACTCATTAATTACGACTGGTTTTGGTGTTCCGCTTAAAAGTTCACAAACAGCTAAACGGATGATTGCCCGATCAACAAAATTTAAACGATCAATTGTATAATTTTCCAGGTTCTCACTTATTAGGTTATTGATCTTTTCGGCTAATGGTGTGTACTTACTTATAAGTTCTTTAACAAAACGATCATGTTCTTCCGAAACGGCAGTAGTTTCCAGTTTAAGTAAATCATGGACATATAAAATTTCCATTGCTTTTATGCGTCCATCCCTTAGTTTATCCTTATCCATAAAAATGTCCATCCTCTAGTAAATATTTTACCATAAATTAGCGATAAAAATACAAAAATCGGCGTAATAGATTGCGAAAAAGAAAACTCACAACTAAAAGTTATGAGTTAAACGTCATTATTGACAGATTCTTTTATCAAATTTCTATTATAAATTCAAAATTCTTTATTATTTTCATTATCAAAATAACAGAATGAAATGTATTGTTTAAGGTTTATAATGTCGTTCAATAGTGCACAATTTCATTGTTTTTCAAGAAAAAAACATAAGATTTCCGTAAATAGGCTCTTATGTTTTCTTATACAATTTTAAAGTTGCGATGGACGATGAATTTCAATATTAACGGTAAGTGCTCTGCCAAATTTTTGTTGAGCCATTACCGCGATTTCTACGAACTCATCAACAGTAAATGTTTCGGTCAAGATATGGATTCTAATTATACCGCCAGCCACAATAACTAACGTATCATCAAATCCTAAATTACCAACAGTTCTTTCAAAAACTAGTTCCATTTGTGTCAGTGTAGATACTGATTGCATAGTTTCAAGCGCCGTTTCCTTATCGCTCAATGAGCTTGATGGGCTACCTAATACTAAAGCTAATTGATCTAAAAGATCGGTGCGGTCTCTAATAATCGCTTCGCGCATAGTTGCGAATTCTGGATGTTTCTGAACGACATCAACATCTGGTCCACCACCACCGCCACCGCCGGTTTCACTTCCGTCAGGCATCTTGATATAGTATACCGTTAACATCAAGATAACCGCTACTAGAAAAATCGTTAACTTATTCTTTTTCACTCAAATCCTCCTACAATTTCACTTAATTATATGAAGGAGTCCGAATTTTTAGACTAAATTATTCTTTAAATTGTAATTCTTAACCATTCATTGGCTAAACGATTACCATGTGCACTTCCTAAATAACGGAACATTTCATCTTTATCAGAAGTTCTTACTCTGTAAGCATCCGCAAAAGCATGGAAAATTCCCCCTGGAGCTAAAACATAATCATATACAGAAGCTACCGCCGCTGAAAAGCCAATTGCCGATGTATTTTGCAAAGCATTATCGTGTTGTAATAAAAAAGATATAAACTTATGCGCAAGTTCCACATTTCTAGCATCAGTCGGGATAGCCATTGCGTCTACCCAAATATTTGTAGCATCAGGCTTAAAAAAACCTAAAGAATCATTTTGGGTCATTGTAAATACCGCATCTCCTGAATAAGCAAGTGCTAAGTCATGTCTTAAAGCAGGCATATCTTCTAAAACTTCATCGGTTAAAAATGATACGTCACGACCATGAATTCTTCTCATTTCCCGAAGCCATTCAGCTGCCGCTTCAATTTCTCTGTCGTTTGTCGAGTTTGAACTATAACCTAAAGCTTTTAACGCAACCATGAAAGCATCACGCGATGAATCATAAAAAAGAATTCTTCTTCCATCTACTCTTTGATGAAATATATTCCAGCCATGTTCATAAAGTTCATTTCTATTAACTGTTTCTTTATTATAGATAATTCCAACAGAACCCCAGAAATAAGGAGCTCCATATCTAAGTAAATTAAAACCGTCTTCTTTTAAATATTCTAACATGTACATCAAATCATCCGCAAAACCAGTATTTGGATTAAAATCAATTAAGTCCCAGTTAATTGCCTGAACGCCACCTTCGCTAGCTAATTGCTCAAGTGCATAATCGGAAGGGAAAATCAAATCAAATGATTGCGTCTGAAGTCTTGTTAACATTATTTCATTACTAGAAAAAGTTGTAATGTTTACGCAAACATTATATTCTTCTTCGAAAGACCTGATTAATTCACGGTCCATATACTCGCCCCAATTAAAGACTTCAAGTCTTTCACGACCACGACACTGGAAAGTACGAGCTAATCCGCATCCGGATAAATAGATAGATAAAAAAGCAACTGATAAAACAATAATTATTGATCTTTTCATTTTTTTAATTCCTCCTGTTTTTGTTTTTTCTTTTGTAAAATTAAATGGGTAATGACTATTGTAAAGATAAAGACTAAGATGATAGTCGACAAAGCATTAACAATTGGCGAAATAAATCGCATTCCATAAAGATAAGTTGAAATATTTTGATTATTACCAGCTGTAAATAAACTAATAATAAAATCATCAAAACTCATTGTAAATGCGATCATAGCCGCCGCGATAATTGAAGGTTTAATTTCTGGAAATATAACCTTTCTTAAAGCCTTCCATGGATGCGCACCTAAATCGCAGGCTGCTTCCAAAAGATTAGGATCAAGATTTTTCAGTCTTGGATAAACGGTAATAATTACATAAGGTGTACAAAAGGCAATATGAGCCAGAAGCATCGTTGATAGCCCTCTGGAAACTGAAAATGTCGTAAAGACAAGTAACAAACCAACAGCTGTAATAATTTCCGGATTAAGAATCGGTAAATTATTAAGATTGAAAACTACATTCCTGACCGATCTACGGGTTTTTGTCAGACTGACTGCAGCTAATGTGCCAATCACTGTTGAGATAAATGTTGCGGCAATCGCGATAATAATTGTATTCATTATTGCTTCTGTAAGCTGACTATGGGTCGGATCAAATAATAGTTCTCGGTACCATCTAAGGCTAAAACCTTCAAAATTCATAAGTGAACGACCGTAATTAAAGGAAAATACTACTAGTGACAAAATCGGGATATAAAAAAACACAATAACTGCCCCGATATAAACTCTTTCTCTTTTTCTGGACATCATTTTTACTCCTTACTACGATCAAGTATTTTCGTTAGGCTAATCAAAAGTAAAATAACTAACGCTAAGACAATCGCAATTGCACTTCCCAAGTGCCAATTACCACCATCACCCAAAAATTGTGCTTCTATAACATGGCCAATTAATCTTCTTTGGCCAGCACTAAGATGATGAGGAACAGCTATTGAAGTTGCGGCTGGTAGGAAAACCATCGTAATCCCGGTTAAGATTCCAGGTATTGATAATGGAATTATTACTTTCCTAAATGTTTGAGCTTTATTAGCCCCAAGATCATTACTAGCCTCAAGCAATTTTGGGTCAATTTTACTAAGAATCGTAAAAATTGGAATAATCATAAAAGGTAAAAATACATAAATCATTCCTAAAACTATCGCAAAATCCGTCCCTAACAATCTGGGCAGCTGAATACCAACAAGTCCAAACAACCAATGAATTGGTCCCTGCTCATCAAGAATCTGACGCCAGGCAATTAATCTTAACATCATATTAAACCACATTGGAATAGATATTAAAAGAATAATTAACATTTGATTTTTCTTACTTAATTTAGTAATAAAATAAGCTGCCGGATAACCAATTAATAAAGCAATAAGTGTTGTTATAAACGCTAATAATAATGAATCAAAAAATACTCTGACAAATTCTGCTGCCTGAAAGAAATCAGAAAATGATCTGAACGAAAACCGAAAAATCAACAGTGATGAAGCCGGTTCTGTAATCGCATAAAGTAAAACCATAAACATCGGCAAAGTGATCAAGAAAATTAAAATAAAATAAAACGGACTACCTAAAAGTTTATAAAGACCAAGCCGCGGGCCTTGTTTTTTTCTTTTTTTAGGTTCCTTAAACCATGGTTGCTTCATCGGTCAGGTAGTTCCATGATATGCAAATCATCAGCGCCAAAGCGTAAACCGACTTTTGTATCAAGGGCTTTAAAAGCAGTTGTATGGACTGTATAAGTGCGTTTTTCTGTTTTTACATCAATTTCATAATGAACACCTTTAAAAGCGACTGAATCAACAATTCCAACTAAAGGTACAGTCAAGTCATCAACAATTTCAATATCCTCAGGTCTGATAACAATCTCAATTGCCTGATTCTCTTTAAAACCTTTATCGATACAAGGAAATTTATGTCCATCAAATTCAACTAATAGATCGTCAAGCATAATTCCAGGAATAATATTAGTTTCACCGATAAACTCCGCTACAAAGCGATTGACAGGTTCATTATAAACTTCTATCGGATTACCAATTTGTTGGATATTTCCTCTGTCCATAACAACAATCCGATCACTCATTGTCAGAGCTTCTTCTTGGTCATGGGTAACAAAGATAAAGGTTGTTCCCGTATTTCTTTGCATATCTTTTAATTCATATTGCATTTCTTTTCTAAGTTTTAAATCCAAAGCAGCTAAAGGTTCATCAAGCAATAAAACCTTTGGTTCATTAACTAAAGCCCTAGCGATCGCTACCCTTTGCATTTGCCCGCCAGAAAGTTTATGGATATTTCTTTGTTCATAACCAACAAGACCAACGAGTTTAAGCATGCGCTCGACTTTAAGTTTAATCAAATCTTCTTTTTCTTTATTACTTTTCAGTCCAAAACTTTTTGGTTTCTTCAACCTTAAACCAAAAGCAATATTATCAAAAACATTAAGATGCGGAAATAATGCATACCGTTGAAAAACGGTGTTAGAAGGTCTCTTATGTGAAGGAATTTTACTCATATCAACACCTTCAAAAAGCACTGCTCCTGAGGAAGCTATTTCAAAACCACCAATTATTCTTAAGATTGTTGTCTTACCACAGCCTGAAGGCCCAAGAAGCGTGACAAATTCATTTTCATAAATCTCCAGATTAATGTTATTTAATACTATATTTCCTTCAAACTCTTTGGAAACATCTTTAACTTCCAATAATTTTTTAACCATGAGGATCCTCCTCTAAATAATATTTTTCTAAATCAACAAAGCCTTTTTTGTTAATGAGATAAAGACCATGATATTTTGCGTCCTTTAAAATATTTTCTTCAATTTTTTCAGTAATAAACTCTAAATTCTTTCCATAACTAAAATCTTTAATTGCCGGATAATAAGCTAAATATTCCGGTTTAAGGAAAATACCATCCGCTTTATCTAAGAAAAGATCTTTAGGGTTATTGCCAAAAATCTTGAAACCCAATAACTTTAAAGTTTTAATATTTTCAGAATAATCAAGAAATGGTTCATTATATTCTGAGATAATGATTGTTACTGAACTAGCCAGATTAGGATAATTTTTAGCCAACAAGGCCAATTCTTTAATGAATTGCGGGTTAGAAATACTTTCTTCCGCAGCACGAATAAATACGCGAATAGACTTATCTTTTATTTTCATAATTTTGTAGGATTGAGCCATCACGATGCTGAATGAAAATAAATCTAAGTCATATACCAATTTTCTTTGGGCGAACGTTTTATAAATATATTCTGCATTAAAACTAATATTAGCAAACTCCAGTTTCGGTAAATAACCTGATAACTTGCCGTTTTCTGGCAGATATACGGGATAATACTTGACCGTATACTGACGATTTTTAAAGCCTTCGATTACAGCACTGATTAGCGCTTCCTCCCGCCTATCTTTTAAAAAGTCTGGCTTTTGAAACTCAACAATTGATGAAACACCCTTAAACTTTAGTTTTTGCGCTTTACTCAAACTTATATCTAAAAAGCCAAGAATTTTATCCGGATCAGCCTCACTGACTGTAACAGGATAACGTAGATAAGCAATATTTAAAGAAAGTGAAAACTGATGATAATTTAAAGCAAAGAAATTTTCAACAGCGTCATTTAAGTCAGAAACTGTTCTTTTAACTGATCTCGAATCATTAAATTCCAGATAAACTATAAACTGATTTTCGGCATGATAATAAACTGTACCATAATTTTCATAAAGACGAATTAATTCTTTATTCAACTGATTTTTTTGATCATAAGTAAAGAAAGGCGCTATCTCGTTAAAGCGATGAATTTCCATAATTAACAAACTAAATTTTTCTTTAATATGTCCGGTTATTCTTTTAGCTAAAGAATAATCATTTAAAATATTATATTTCTGATTATAAGTGATTAATCTATTTTCTGTTTGTTTTAAAAGAACTTCTTCTGTTTGATCAATATAATAAGAAATCAGAACATCCTTATTCCTTCTAGCAACCTCATAATAATAAGTCTTTTGATTACGTATTTGAAAATCCTGTTTAAATGTGAGTAACGATCCGTTTATTAATGCTTGGTATTTATCTTTATAACTATTAAGATAATTATTATCCAAAACTTTAAATAAGTCTTCAATATTTTTAACATTGCTACTAAAAAGCTCAATGGCCGCTGGATTTAAAATAAATAAACCATCCGCTTCGATTTTCATGGGAATATCAATTTCCAGAAAAAGCTTTTGATAACTTTCTGTTTTAAAATATGCACCTTTTACTATCTGAGATAGTTCTAACCTTTTTCTAGCTAAATTAATAAACTCTGTCAGAACTTTTCCAGTATCTTCTACAAACTCAAACTCTAGTTTGCGAACTTCTGCGACTAACAAAGCGTTGCCTCGGTTTTTACTTAAAAGCGGAATTACAATAATGTTATTAGTTCCCTTAGCCGCATAAAATTTTGAACTTGCCGGACAACGAATGTCTAAATACCGATCAAGATCAACTACTAATGGCTCTTTAAGATTAACTAAAGCCTTAAAAAAAGTATTTTCGATTATTTTTTTGCGGCTTTCATAAAGTCTACCAGCCTTAAAATTATAAAATAAATGGCCTTCTTCATTGTCATCTTCCGGAAAATTCAAAACGAATTCATCAATTTGATGATATTCATTCAAAAAAATCCCTAAATGCCTTAAATACTCCCGATATTTTTCATCAGTAGAAAAAGCATTACTATGGCTCTGGAGTTTCAAAAGTGCATGATAAAGGCTTTTTGTTTCTGTTTTTGCCTTAGCTTTTTCTTTTGGCAAAGGTTGAGGTACTTTAATTTCCAGATTAACAATCGGTTTTATTACTTCAGGTTTAGGTTCTTTCTTTTTTTCTAAAGAGCGCAACTTCTCCTGAAAGATTGTTTTCGCAAAACCACCAGTCTTCCAATAGGCCTGAAGACAAATTTCGTAATAAGTTTTTCTTTTTTCTTCTGGAAGTGTTTCAAATAAATCTTCATATTCCGTCTGAAGTACAAATAATTTGTGCTCACTTTTTTCTTCTGCCAATAAAATAAGGCGAACAAATAAAATTCTTTGAAGCTGTTCATCAGAGAATATCTTACGTTCTAGTAGTAAATCCTTAGATAAATCGTAAGTTCTTTCATCTTTATAAATATGCAAAATCTCCAATTCATGAACCAGAGCTTCAGGGATATTTGTCCGATAAGGCAAACTGCTTAGTAATTTTTGGTTATAATTTTTCGCTTTCTCATAAGCTTTTTCCGCAAAATAATAACGAGTTAGTTCTAAATAACAGAAATTTCTTTTATTGATATCTGCAGAAATTAAAAGATATTCCGTTGTTAAATTTAAAAATTCTTCGTAATTTCCAGAAAGCAAATGATAACGTAACTGATCAAAAAGTAATTGATCACTATCAATTAACTTAATCAATTCTTCTTTTACGGAAAAGAATTTAGGGAAGTTAGCTAAATCATTTATTGTAAACATCGCTTCAATAGCCAAATTAGCAGATTGTAAATTGATTTTCGAATTTTCATAACGTTTATCTAAAATTTCTTTAGCCAAACTAATCACACTAGAATAGTTCTTTAATTTATAATAGACTTCTAAAAGGTAAGAAGATGCTTCACCAATAGTTTCAATATTACCTAAAAGCTCTTGATCTAAAAGAAAACTTTTTATGATTTCAATTGTTTTTTCTTCTGGTAAAAGCGTCTTGATTACTTCTAGATTCACCTAAATAGACCTAGGATTTTACTTTTTTTCATTTTAAAAATCCTCCTTTATCAGACATTGCTTTAACTTTTTTAACGCTTGTCCACGATGGCTGATTTGATCTTTTTCCTGTTCACTCATCTCTGCCATTGTCTTTTTCAAGCTTTCAACATAAAATACTGGATCATAGCCGAAGCCATGATCCCCTGTGGGGCGTCCAGTGATTGTACCTTGAACAGTTCCGTCAAAGGTGTAGAACAATTTATTATTTACATATAAGACAAGGGCAGCCTGAAAGCGGGCACTTTTGTCTTTATGATTCTTTAAATCACTTAGAAATAAATCCAGATTTTGCTTATCTTCACCAGATGGATGGTGCCATCTTGAATTAACGCCAGGTTTCCAGTTTAAAGCCTTAGCTTCAATGCCTGAATCATCAGCGAGAATAAGATAATCACTATATAGATTATATATTGCTTTTGCCTTAATAAAAGCATTTTGAAAGTAGGTAGTTCCTGTCTCTTCGATTGTCTCATTAAAATTAAGGTCAAGCAAAGAGATAGTCTCTATATTATTAATATCTTTTAAGTATCTTTTTATTTCTTTTATTTTTCCTTTATTTTGGGATGCAATTAGAAGCTTTTTCATGAACTTTTTACCTCCTATCAAAAACATAAAAAAATTATATCATTTTTTAAAGCAAAAAGCAACAAAAAAAATTAAATTTTTAAATATCGAAATTTTACTATACCTACACTAATAATTCGATTATTTTTTGTTTATTTTTTCGACTGTTTTTCTTAATTATTTTTTAAAGCAAAAATGCAAGCGTTTTTCAATCAATTTTTGCCTATTTTTTGATGATAATTTTTTATAAAGAAAAAGGACTAAAAATCTTGTCCTTTTCGTTATTTTTTTCCGCCTCTAAGCTCAATTAATAAATCCCTAAGTTCAGCCGCTCTTTCAAAATCGAGCATTTTTGCAGACTGACGCATTTCTGATTCAACTCTTTCAATTAGCTTTTTAGTCTCTTTATCGCTCATTTTAGAAGTTTTTTCTTTAGTTTCCACATCTTCCTTAACTCTGATTGCATCATGAACCTGTTTAATAATTGTTTGTGGAGTAATTCCATGTTTTTCATTAAACGCTTCTTGAATCTTTCTTCGACGTTCTGTTTCTTTAATCGCATAATCCATCGCACTCGATATTTTATCCGCATACATAACTACTAATCCATTTTTATTACGAGCTGCCCGACCAATAGTTTGAATTAACGACCTTTCGCTCCTTAAAAAGCCTTGTTTATCCGCATCAAGAATACAAACCATACTTACTTCCGGCAAATCTAGACCTTCTCTTAAAAGGTTAATTCCAACTAAACATTGATATTTACCGATCCTAAGGTCGCGAAGAATTTCAATTCTTTCTAATGACTTTATTTCACTATGCAAATAAGCAACCTTATAATTCAGGCTTTTTAAATAGCTTGTTAAATCCTCACTCATTCTAATCGTTAAAGTAGTTATTAAGATACGTTCATTAAGCGCAATTCTTTTTTCCAATTCTTTGACGATATCATCGATTTGACCAAAAGTTGGCCTTACTTCAATAATTGGATCTAAAAGTCCAGTCGGCCTGATTATTTGTTCGACAATTGGTAATTGCCGATTAAGTTCATAAGGACCAGGCGTTGCGGATAGATAAATAGCTTTATCAATTCTTTCTTCGAATTCTTCGAAGCGCAAAGGTCTGTTATCTAGTGCGCTTGGCAAACGAAAGCCATGTTCGACTAATGTTGTTTTCCGAGAGCGGTCACCAGCATACATTCCTCCCACCTGAGGAATCGTCACATGCGATTCATCTACAACTAATAAAAAGTTACGTTCAAAGAAATCTACAAGCGTTGTTGGTGTTTCTCCGGCTGCTTTTAAAGTAAGATGTCTGGAATAGTTTTCAACACCACCACAAACTCCAGTTTCTCTAAGCATCTCCAAATCATATTCCGTGCGCATCTTGATTCTTTGCGCTTCAAGAAGTTTACCTTCTCTGGTAAAGAGCTCTATCTGTTCTTTTAGTTCTTCTTCAATTCTTTTTGTCGATTCCATTAGTTTTTCCTTGTTTGTGACGAAGTGACTAGCTGGATATAACGTAAGCATAGTAATTTCATTTTTAACTACTCCCGTTAAAACATCAACTTCCCGCATTCTTTCGATTTCATCGCCAAATAACTCTATCCTAATTCCATTGGCTTTATTATTAACTGGAATTACTTCAATAACATCACCTCTGACCCTAAAAGAGCCACGCTTAAAATCGATATCATTTCTTTCATAAAGCATTTCCACGAGTTTTCTTAATAAATTTTTCCGACCATATTCCATACCTGTTCTTAAAAATAACATCGAGTTACGATAATCATCTTTATCGCCGATTCCATAAATGCAAGAAACACTAGCTACGATAATAACATCTTCACGTTCTAAAAGTGAAGTTGTCGCGCTATGACGCATCTCATCGATTTCATCATTAATTGAAGCATCTTTCTCAATATAAGTATCACTGGAAGGAACATAGGCCTCTGGCTGATAATAATCATAGTATGAAATAAAATATTCTACTCGATTTTCCGGGAAGTACTCCTTTAGTTCCGTATAAAGCTGACCAGCTAAAGTTTTATTATGCGCCAGAATTAAAGTTCTTTTTCCGTAATTCTTGATGACATTACTGATAGTGAAGGTTTTACCAGTTCCAGTAGCTCCTAAAAGAATTTGTTCTTTGACATTATTTTTCAGATTATCAGTGAGGGTTTTAACCGCTTCAATTTGATCACCTGCTAGTTTAAACTCAGATACTAATTTGAAATCCATATTTACCTCCTTTTAAAGCGAAAATTTATGTGCTTCTCTTTTGACATAATAAGTTAGTGCTTCAAAGCCTATTTCCTTAAATAATTTTAAATATTTAGGATAGTCGGTTAAGAAACGTTTTTTATAACTTTCAAGATTATGACTATCAGATGAAATTATAATTTTTCGACCCCCTAAATCAAAATATAATTTAAGTATTGTTTTTAAATACATTTCATCATTTATTTCACTTTGTACTTTCAAATTAATTTCTAAAGCTTTATTATTCCTGATTAAAGCCTTAAAAACGGCTTTTATTTGCTCAAGATAGTCATTATAATTAAATTCACTATCTAAATAGGCATTTCTAAAGGCATAATCAAAGTGAGCAAGACAATCAAAATTAGAATAGTCATTGATTGCAGCAAGCATTAATTCAAAATAATTATTTAAAACTTGTTTCACTCCAAGCCTTTTATATTGTGCAGGCTGAAAAAATGAACCATTCTTATCGGAATGAATGCTTAATAATACTAAATCAAAGTCATGAGATCTAGTGACTGCCTCAATAAGCGCCGTTATTTCTGGCTTATAGCCGATTTCAATGCCTAAGAGCGGTGTAATCGGATATTTAAGCGCTATCTCTTCTAATCGCTTCTTAAGAGCTTTAAAATCAATAGTTATATTGCCTTTAAAAGAGTTTAGTTCATAATGTTCGGTTGTTATAAAGTAACAATTGTTATTTTTAACGGCTTCTTTAACATAATTTTCCATATCTTCTTCCGAATCAAAAGAAAAACTGGAATGAAGATGTTGGTCATGGATTGTAAAATTCATTTTAAATACCTCTTTAATCATATATAAACTATTTTATAACATTTTTCGCATTTTATAAATATAAAAACGTTATTTTTGTTAATTGATTTTTAGCTCTTTGTATAAATTAGCAAGGTAAGCCAAAAATACTTATGGTGATATTATGCGATTAAAAGATTTTTACCCTGAAATAAATGAAGACAAAGAAGTCAGTAACATTGTAAGTAATTCTACAAAAGATCTTAAAGATGTAATTTTTGTTTGCCGTAAAGGCAAGAAATTCGATTCTCATGATTTTATTGATAAAATTAAAGATAAAGTGGCTTTTATTGTTTCTGAGAAACCTTTAAGTTCAGATATACCTCATATTGTAGTTTCTGATGCTTCTTTTGAATTAGCCAGACTTTTGATGATAATGTATGGCGATAAAATTAGAAATATGAAATTAATTGGTATAACTGGAACAGATGGCAAAACAACAACTGCTTCAATTGCTTATCATGTCCTTAAATCATTTGGCGCAGCTTATCTTGGGACAAATGGCTTATTTTACAATGAACAAGAGATAAATATCAATAATACTACTCCTGGTATCAATGATATGTATGATTACTTATTAGAACTAAAACAAGAAAAGATTAATTATTTATCTATGGAAGTAAGCAGTCATGGAATTAAACAAAACCGGGTTCGTTTCTTACCATTTAAATATAAAGTTTTTACAAATTTAAGCCATGAGCATTTAGATGAATTTGGCGATATGGAAACTTATTATCAAGCTAAAAAAGCGCTTTTTACTGATGAAAATCATCAGGCTATTTCGATTATCAATATTGATGATTCTTATGGTTTTCGTTTATTTAATGAATTAAAAACACCAAAAATATCGTTTGGTAAAAATATTCGCGCTGATTTTCAAATCACTAACCTTATTACTTTTCCTGATTACTCCAAATTTTCTTTTATCTACCGCGAACATCATCTCCATGAAATGAAGATTTCACTTCCTTGCGAGTATAATGTTTATAATTCAATACCTGCTATAATTATTGCGATTAATGAATTTATGAGTTTAAAGAAAATTGCTCAAGAATTAGCTGAGATCCCGCAGATAAAGGGGCGTTTTGAAAGATTTAAAGTAAAAGATTTTTCGGTTATTATTGATTTTGCCCATACTCCTAATTCATTAAAGAATTTATTGGAAAATATTAGTAAAATGAATTATAATAAAATTATTTTAGTCATTGGGGCAGCTGGTAATAAAGATAAAACTAAAAGGGCAGAAATGGGAAAAGTTGCCTCCCTTTTAGCTGATTATGTTTTTTTCACTGAGGAAGATAGTGAAAGTGAAGATACAAAAACAATTATTGATATGCTAACTTCTAATATTGAAAAAAATAATTATACAATTGAATTTGATCGAAAAAAAGCTATTAATCAAGCATTAAATAGAGCCGAGACTAATGACGTTGTGGTAATAACGGGCAAAGGCTTAGAAAATACTTTAAAGAAAAAAGATGGCATTGTTTCTCATAGTGATTTAGATATTATTCTAAATCATAAATAAAAATTAAATTTTCAAAATTTAAAATAGAAATGGCTAACCAAAATTATGATTAGCTCGTAAGCGAGAAAAATTTCGAACCTAGCCAAAAGAAAAAGGCCAACCTATATAAGATCAAGCCTAACTTTAAAAAAACCAAACCTTAAGCTAGGACTTTTAATTTTTCCGGTAGTTTATTAGAA
>Ga0123352_10001558_pt1 | contig 30675 bp, 23 predicted proteins | sample TergutLab28metaG_FD_89700 | JGI IMG/M metagenome (GOLD analysis project Ga0123352, IMG submission 89700) | Labiotermes labralis P1 segment gut microbial communities from Petit-Saut dam, French Guiana - Lab288 P1 | ecosystem: Host-associated > Arthropoda: Insects > Digestive system > Gut ...
ACGCCTAATGTCAACTATAGTGGTCGTACCGCACCGCTAACCTCTAAAGTTGCATTTTATATATTTATTCAACAAATATAGGTACTGAATATTTTAAACATGGTGTATACTCTCCGTTTTTGTCTCTTCAAAATGCAATTTGTTTCGTAATTCTAACGTATTTGGTTCCTGTATTATTCACATTTTATATACAGGGTGTGCTAAAATAAAATAATTCCGGCGCCAAAAGGTTAAACAGACGTACGTGAACACACAGACATGAAATAAACGAAAATTTTGGTCCTGATTCAGCGTAGAAATGATCGACTTCAAACCGACGTGACTGTTGCGTACAGAAGAGTCGTTTCTACGTCGAGGATAAGTTACGTCAATCAGACGGTGTGTGCAGATGATGATACAAGAGCGGTAACCTATACATTTTCCAAATACGCTCTTTATGACATCTCATACATCACTGTCACTATATTCTGCTACTACAGACAGGGATCTAATTTTGCAAAGATATTCACAATACAGGCTTACGAGTGCAAGGACGCAGTATTGTTGTTTGCAGACCTACGCCTTATTCTCAGCTCGCATCTCGTCACGGAAGCTGTTCATCTCCGTTCATGTCTCTCTAAGTCTCTTCCGACCAGCGGCAGAATAATTCGGTACACCTCAAAACAGGCAAAGACTTCCCTCGTAAATATTTTTCTCGGTTTATCTCTCAGAATTAAACCACACAGACAAAAAGCTTATCCACTTTCCCTTCGATAAACTTTCATTACATGGAAAAATGCTGCACACAAAGTTGTAGACCCCAAAGAGATCTACACTTGCATGTTCCCTACACTTTGTGCACTAGGGGCAAATTGCAAAATAACTGCAAACCCCTGCAAAGAAAATGGCGTAAATTTTTGAGCCCTGGAAGGATACTGATCAAAAGTATCAGTTCATACGAGGGCGTTTAAGAAGTTTAGGACCGAACACGACTTTCCAATTCAGGGTTATTTTAAGCACATAGCTTAAAATACAGTATTTTCATTAAGAATCTTAAATGGCAAATTCGTTGTTATTTCTGAATTTGTTCATTAACTCCATGATTCACATCAATTCTTTAAAACTCGAACACAAGTGAAGAAATAATTTCCCATCTGGGAAAATCTTTCTTAAGGTACTTTTAATATTATCCCCTGTTTTACGTTTAGACCTCGGAAGTGATCAGGTCTTCCAAAATAAATTTTGTACGCATTTCTCACACACCCTACACGGGTTACATGCCCCTCCCATTAAATCCTCTTCCATTTAATCGGAAATGACTGTCGATTGAATGCAAATGTGCATTTCAATTCTTACTGAAACTTCCTTTAAAAAAGCTGCATTTTAACTGAATTACTCTGTACACGACAGACTGATTTGAAGTCGTTGATTGCTTATTCTTCTGTAGCCCATATAAGTATAGTTATTGGTGGTATTATAACGTTGAGTTATTCGGGGGTTTGTAGATATTTTGCTTTAATAGTGGCTCATAGATTATGATCTTCTGGCCTTTTTGTCTTTCTAATATTTCTTATGAGCGTTTTGATAGGGGAAGTCTTTTGGTTAATAGAAGTTTAATTAATTTGGTGCCCAGAATGGCTATATGATGGTTTTTATTAAGAGCTTGTAATATGACTACTACTCCTCTTAATCTTCTTCGTGAGATAGGTTTTTTGATTAGTTTAGTTTCTTGATCTTGAAGTTTTATATTTGTTTTGGTTCTTTTATCTTTTTTTAGTGCTGCTTATACTCTTTATTTGTATTCTTATAGTCAGCATGGTTCTATTTATTCTGGTCTTTATTCTTGCTTTTGGGATATGTTCGTGAGTTCTTGTTGTTATTCTTGCATTGGTTTCCGTTGAATTTAGTTATTTTGAAGGAGGATTTTACTGTTTTTTGGGTTCAGTTATGATTCCTAGAGAATTATTGGAATTAGATTCCTACAGAATTCCACCTTCATAATAATGACTTCTTTTTTTTTTACTTCAAGCAATTCCATCAACGTTTCCCGAATTTTTTGCGCCGCTAGGTGTCGAAGCCCTACGCCACGATCTAGAACACCTACTGTGTAGCTACGACCCCTGGCCCCAAACATTCTTCAAATTGTAATTGGTCAGCCCTTTCAAGATTTTTCAGGCTGTTCAATGCCTGGAAGTGTCTTACATATGTTTCCAGAGCTTGATGTATGTAAGTACAGTACGACGTGCTTTAAGATACAGACATTTACTCTACAATAAAATTTGTAACAAGACATAAACAGTTTTGTTACATACTTCTTGCATTCTTCACACGATTTTTCAAGCGCATTAATAAACTTGACTTCAATGCAGAAGGTAAATACCTTACTGTAATACAATTCAGGTACTTTGCTTGTCTTGAGCGTGCGAAGAACAGCTTTAAATGAAATAAGATCTTTTGGGGAGTCACTGAAAATTAAAAGGTCCATGACAGAAGAAAAAAAATTACAGGAATTCCTCATTACATTTCTTCTTTCCCTGAAATGTTAAGGAGTTGATTCTTGCTCGCCGAATCGTGTGATATTCTTGGATTGTGTTTCTCACTGCCATCTAGAGCCTCGCTTCAGGCCACGCCACACTCACGATTAATCTCGATTCGTTCATTAATCTTCTTTTTCGTTGAAGTTCAAACTACCCTCCGAGTTGAAGAAAGAGCAGAGAAACAAGAGACAGAGAAATAAAAGAAAACAGGAGGGGAAGGAGATAAGAATAGATGATCGTGCCTTCTTTGTCGTTATGTTCTTTGTTTTATGGGACGCAAGCTATATGAGGCATAGTCTTCACCCTAGGGGGGTGCTGAGAGATAGGAATGTTGAGGAGCAGGCCATACGAATTTATACTACAGAACACATTCATGCTGCAACACTAACGTTATACCAGCTATATTATACCGTCCGTTATTATTGTTAGAGTCAATAATTTCAGGTATACATATGGAAGTTGATAACAAGGCACATACGTAACGTACATACATACATACTCGTGTATCATGCGTGAAAGAACTTTACACAGTAGAATAAAAATCAACTTTGGAATCATCCAGTTAAGTGCAACAAATTCAGCAGACGCAATCTATGTTAATTGAAGTACTTTATAAGTTCTGCCAGTCTCTGATTTCAGATGTACGAGCTTAAAAGATGCTGGAGAGAGGCTGTAAAACGACAGCAGTCGTGTTACAGCCTTCGGTCCGGACACTCATCCAACCTGCTTGCACTTAACTTCCAACCAGCAGCAACTCGAGAACCAGACGGCCTATGTGGTAACCAACGCTATCGTCGTGAGCTCCTGATGATGGGCATAACGGTGCCCGAAACATGTTGAGCCTAACATAAGCATAATAGAGTAATAAGTGGAATCTAATTGGATTTTGTTCTTCAGTTAAACATTAATATCTCGCGTCTTTTCCTTATAGTTCCGCTTAAGTCAAGCACGTACATGTCTAAATAAAAATCCACAAATTATATATTAAACATAATTTAAAACGATAAATGGCTGGTAAAAAATGAAGTGAGGGAGAAATCGACTGGAAGAGTTACAGAATGGATGATATAATTCCCACAGCAGTATCGCGATAACGGCAGGAGATATGTCAATATCAGAGGATGGAAAACATTTGAGGAATTCTAATGCACACCCTCGTGAACCTAAAGCAAGTGTTACATTCCTAGAATTTTTTAGATAAATAACAATTCAGCAGAACCGTGAATAGCTATTCATTTCCAGAATTTCTAAATTTCATGCATTTAGAGTACAGTGATAGTATAAAGTGCAGACAGCGGAACAGTAAATAGCCATTAATTTCCAAAATTTTTAAATTGCATACAATTACTGCACACTGTTGGTAATATGTGCATACTCTACAACAGCAAATAGCCATTAACGTCAGAATTTTTAAACTTCACGCAATTATTGTACACTGTTGGTACAAACTACAGTAACTAAAACAGTAAACGTCCATTAGTTCCCATAATTTTTAAATTTCGTGCAATTGCTGTACAGTGATAGTACAGGGTGCATAAAATTAAAGTACATTCACGATTATACGTAATTTAGCTTGTTGATACCCAGAAACTGTTGGAGGCATTAAAATAATATATGTACATACATATATATGCATAATATATTTTCGTAATTGGAGTCGGCTACATCGAAGAATAACTTACCACCACTACATGCAAAAATTTATTCAAAGAGGCACAACAATGTAATTATTCCTGTGGTCTAATTAACTGCAGTAAATGAATAGCGGTATTGCTCAATTGACGAGGATAAGTAGCTCTTAATATTGCTGTGAACGAGAAGAGAGCACAACACAAACAACAGCAATGTGTGGTCCAGTTCTGAAACATTTATGGTCGTGTGAGGACGCTATATATGGTTCAGATAAAGCCACTGTCAGACTCCGTTATCATTTGTAACAACTGGCATCACATTTTGTGAAACACAAAATTCAAAGCGAATGAATCGCCGTGCACTATTTTTGGAGAGATGAGCTGCGTTACCAAGCAACACTTTCCTTTCCACGTCTGAATGAATAAGCTGTACCGATGATACAGTTCTCTTTGAAAACAATGCTACAATTCAATATTTATGTCACTGAGATATTTTATTTCCTTGCTTACGATTTGAGAAGCAAGAAAAGTTGAGTATTCTGGTCTTCTCAGTGTATCACTGCGTCATCATCATCATTCTGTAGTCTAAGGACAGGTCCAAAACCCCTTCCAAAGCGAAATCTCCATAGAGTGTGACCTAGTGCTTATTTTTTTCAATTTTCAGCGCCCCCTCTTATTCTTAAATTCATACAGAAGCTGCTTACATCTTCTTGCCCGTCTTCCCGTCACTTCTATCCTTACCCCTGTCTTTCCTTTAATAACATGTTTTAAAAGGCAGTTCCTACGCAAGATCTGACCAATCACGTTAGCCTTCCTTCGTTTTTCTGTTTGTAGGATATTCCTCTCCTCCTCCACCCTTTCTAAATCTTCATTTCTGACACGATTGGCCCAAATGATCTTCGCCATCCTTTTCCAGCAGAATATTTCAAAACTTCCCAGGAATTTCTAATATACTTACCGAAGTGTTAAAATTTCAAAGCCATACAAAGCTGAGTTCCAAATGTAGCACTTTACTATTCTTCCTTAAATTTAAGCCCATTTGCTTGTGAAAAGAACCTTCTTCTTACTGAATGTTGCATCTGTCATGGTAATCCTGGTTTTAATTTCACATGTGCATCTTGTATCGTTCGTTATCATGCAACACAAATATTTTAAATATTCCACATTTCCCGGTTGTTTTCGATCTAACACAATCTGCACTGGGGTTTGCCTTGAGATTCTCATTAGCCCAGTTTTTTCCACATTCATTTCCATTCCAAAGCATCTTCCAGTTTCAGTTATTCGATCACTTACAACCTGTAGCACCGTCTCTTCTTTGCAAGTATGAAAAGGTCATTTGCATATTTCAGAGTACTGTGTAGCGATGAAATGACACGTACTTCTCGAAGACACTACGTTCGTTCGAAATGTCCGGCTCAGTTAATTCGGCTACACGTTGTAACATCCCAGAAGGAAGTCCTTCACATCAAAGCTGTGAAACCTTGATCCTCGAGCAATAGTTCAATCAGGGGCAAAGATTTTATTCTTAAAATCAGTACGCATTCACTCTTAAGCAGCCTTTAGACCTCAAGACTTGAAGCAAATGTCGGGGTTGCTAATGGCTCGAAGATCCTAGCCAGCCTAGGGCTCTTCATCGTTGAGTTTCGATATCACACTCAGTGAGACAAATGATCGGTCCGTCGCACACAACACTCACAAGAGACAACCATGCCCCAGCGAGATTCGAACCAGCAATCCCCGCAAGCGAGTGGCCGCAGACCCACGCCTTAGACTACACGGCCACTAGGATCAGTACGTCACTTTCTAATCAGTCTGAAAGACTCTAGCTTAAAACAGCCTTTTCTATATTTGTGTTATGTAACATTTACAGTTGGTACGTTATCTTAAATAATGCACGAAGGAACCGAGAATAATACATTGCAAATGTGAATTATAGGGTGTCATAAGCATACAAGTAGGTTAGTACAGTAGCATGCGAATTAAGAATTAATGCTCATATACATCCCCCACCCTCCGCGTATACCTTCATGGCGTGTGCAGGTAAAATTTATTTCTTAAACGGACTAAATAAACCTCCGAAGTATGGAAAATTGGGATTATACAATATACTGAAAACTCAAATTCAAATTACGTGTTTTGACACAATATTACGCATTATTGGCTCCGTAATATGGTGCGTAAGGTGGAATACAGATTAGTGTCGTCATTGGTAAATTCCCATGCAAGCTCGTAACTTCCACACCTACAACAAAATCGGCTCCTAAGACACAGATGTAAATATCCCCATACTCATCTTCGTGCACCAAACAATGGAGTTCCAACAACAAAAAATCGGAAGGTAATGAAATTATTCTCACCCTCGTACAATACTGAGCTTTAGGAATCACGTCACGGTACCGTGTCATTCTGACGCGTAATTATTGGCAAATAACTGCAGGGCTTAGCTCTTTAGAAGTTCAGGTACGAAGTGTGCAATATTTATTAGTTGATAAGGGTGCCTCAAGAGGTCGCGCTGCTGCAGAACCCGGTGTAATGGGGATTGAGCTCGAACATATTCTCTTTCCGTGAGACGCGAGAAGTACTCAATGTATCCCCTCCCCATTTCTCGATTTTCCAGCTATCGACAAGCGCTTCTTTAACCGATCAGGCCACAGTAGGAAATGCAACACAAAACACATTATCCGAACACATTCATTATGCACAGTGTTTCATAGCCGAGGACAAAACCATGCAACAGTTTTATAATATGTATGGAATGCAGGGATTCCGCGGAATATAGTACATTTTAAAATCATGATAGAGTATGTGTTTATCTTGTTTACCCTTTTTTTTCGATCCGTGTTCTTTATAATTTCCTGTTTGGGACAGATGGTTAAATAAGTTGAATTCCCAAGTTATTCACACAGTGTTGAATCGGTGCATAAATGTACTGTCTCTCGTCACTGTTCGGGAAATGCCAACAAGACCACATTCCATAGGCTTTATACTACATATTCTTCTACCATACCGAAATGCAGAAGCGTGACGTACGAATCCTCTTTTAAACATATTTTTATTAGGTTAATAATCATCACAACAAATGTGGCACACAAACATATATTGGTTTGACCGTAAAATTGAGATCTCACTTATTAGTATTTTGAATACGACTGTACACTGTACTTTTTAAGAATTTTAGACTCTTGGCCTGAACGTGACTATAGTTGGTTGAAATATGTTGCCAGAATGCAGTATATGATATACCCTTATAATATGAACCCACAAAATGCACTATTTTCTATTAATGTATTTCAATAATAAGCCTCTACATGTTTCGAGCAGGCTTGCTGCTCATCATCAGGAGGATCGACTCTGTATAAACAGCAATTGGTACAGTTAACACAACGCATGTCTAAACTAATTGCTGTTTATACACAGTCGAACCTCTTGATGATGAGCAGCAAGACTGCTCGAAACATGTAGAGGCTTAGTACTGAAATAAATTAATAGTAAATAGTGCATCCTGTTGGTTTATATTGTACGGATATATCAAGATGCACGGTGAACAAAACATTAAATATACGATATACCCTTGTCGCGTTTGACTGTAATTACTTCCTTCATTAAAAATGGATTGATTGACACGTTACTTAAGAAATTTTCTGACGATCGTTGTTGACCCCGAAACATACAATATAAATATCGAAAATAGAGACGCGTTTAGTTGCGCCGGCTGAAGGTGTATTTGTGTACGTTTAGCTACAGAAAAACCTAACGCCTCTTTTAAAGTTTACCTTAACTTTAGTTGTGTTCATTATAATGATGTCACGGGACCACACGACACATTTCTAACTTTTAAATTGGGCCGCTGTATGTGTATGCTTGAAAAACGCTGATATGGAAGGTGTTAATTTTCTGGATGAAGAATATATAGGGTGTTTCATATAAAATAAAATTCTTGAAAAGTTTAAAAACCATCAGCTCTACTAGAATATCCTCCCCTTTGGTTTTGGCTTCTTAACATTCACATGTCCAATAGTTCATTGCCCTATAAACACAGTAACTGACTAATTATCTCATTTATTAACCCATCAACTAGTTTATTTATCTCGCTCATCCAATTATTCACCCCAGACTTCAGTCTCTCAGTAACTGAACGCAACATCCAATTCTGCTAACATTATACAAGACAAACTATGCAGCGCTCTCTTGTAAGCCTCCCCACAATATGCATAAAACAGCAAGGTCTAGCGTATATTAGGAACGTAAAATGTCTTTTACATTGTGCAGTGAACACGAAGGAGAAAGCAGTTTTTCGGTTCGACGAGTAGAAATGGAAATATTTGTGTTGGCAAAGGCGTTGGGATCCCATACATGACGCCATCAACTTTTTGAAATTCCTATCAAACCGTTTCCGTCCTCCTGACACTGAAATTGAAAGAGACACGACAGGGTCGCATATGTGTGTGATTGTGTGAGTGTGTGTGTGTGCACGCGCGCGCGCGAGTATGACAAGAGCTGACAAAAGACGTTCGGGCGCTGTGTTGGGTCTACCGTGACAGACGAGAAGTACTATCGACATCAATGCAGGAAACAGCGTGCAAGTCTTTAACGTCACACGTCGATTTTCCTCTCTTAGGTTTTCTACACACACACACACACACACACATTTATATTCCATAATACGTTTCTATTTTTGTTACTGTCAGTGCTAGTTTATTATTATTATTATTATTATTATTATTACTCACTTACTCCATGGTGCAGAGTCCTTCTTGAGAACTAAATGGTTTGCAGCTAGTCAAGAAATTTCCCGCATTTTATTATTATTATCATTATTGTTATTATTCGCTCCATAATACAGGGTATCTTGTTCATAAGCCTGAATCAAAGTGTCCTTAAGGACTATTACTGTAACATTTTTATTAATATATTTAGACAACAATTTTCTGTCCACCAGTCAATACGATGTCGACCAGTACGTTTCACGTGCACTAAAATACGCTTATTATATGTTAAACGTATTTCATACTGTTATGCCTAACCTTTATTATTGTGTTTTTTTTTCTTTTTAACTCTGATTTTGAATTGTATTGAATTTTTTCTTTTTGGTTTTCTTTTCTTTTTCCTGGGGGTTTCGTAGTGTCATCTTTTCTTGGCTTTTTGCACTTGATGTAGCCTTGTCATTGGCAAATGGGATGCTCAGACAGAATTATTATTATTATTATTATTATTATCATCATCATCATCATCATCATCATCATCATCATCATCATCTCCTTTATGCAGGGTATTTATACTTATTTATAAATACTTTATTTATACTCTGCTAAGCTACGTTCAATAATCAGTTCGGCTTTAAGTTTTTAAAATAACGCTTATTTTGGCCTACAAATTCGCAGTTTTAAGAAGAGCGCACACAGGATCGTTTAGACCCACCTAATCAAATTATGTGCTTCTATACGTGCATTATTTTGAAACTGTTGATTTATTTCTGTGTATAGCAAGTGGTTTACCGAGATATTTTTATATTATTCCACTGATATTATTATTATCATTATCATCATCATCATCATCATCTCCTTTATGCAGGGTATTTACACTTATATTTCTGAGACAAACTATGTCCCTAGGGAATACAGTGTTGCAGCTATTCTGTTGTTACTTTTCAATATGCTTATATCGTTAGCTCCAACGTTGAATCTATTGTACTTTTACATTATTATTATTATTATTATTATTATTATCTTGTCCTTTCTGCACAATATCCATAAAATAATTTTGAGGTCACACGTGCCTGTCGCCCGGATATTTCCAGTTGAAATCCTCAAGATTAATTTTGACTGCACTTTGTCTACATTAACTTCAGGCCAATTGAGGCTAACCAAAATTTCCGCTTTTTATTTCCAACAATCCACGACATTTCAATGGCGGACGAATCAGCTGGTGAAATGGGATAGCCCCTACTGATACACCCTAGCAGCAGTAAGAATACAATAATAGAAATCACGGTAGTGAAAACAGTTACCAGGGAAAGTACTGCAACTCACTGTAGATCCCACTTAATAATGTCAAGGTTTCCGTCAGGTTTAGGGAAAAAATTGGAATTACAATTTCCTTGTTACGGTCATTATTATTATTGTTATTATCATTATCATCATCATCATTCTACTGTGGTTTAAAAGCGTTATCGTACGTCAGTCAGCACGTCAGTTAAATGTGCTTAAAAACTGCACACAGAAGGATACATCTTGACCGAATAAGAATGAAGTCAACCGTATTCAAAGGATCAGGATAATCTGAGACTAGATACTGCGCCGTTCACAAAGGACGGAAATATCTGGACGGTTACAACGGAAGAAGATGAACGTCAGACAATATGAATACTATCTTTCGAGCTGCGACACGGTGTGCATTCGTACAAACACCAACGTTTCAGAAGAAACTGCTGTCTCTGCCTGCGGAGAAAGCGCGCCATCTTTTATACATACATGTACACAGAAAACACCTCACAATGATCACGTTGCTGTTAAAAAGACGTGACGTCAGGTCTGCAACGCAGCCAACTACATTTATTTGTGCTAATTTCCTGAAGACAAGAGGATTTTTATTAAAATTCCTGTTCATCCTGGATTATAAATATCACCCACCTTGCCGTAACAGTAAACCCACATGCAGGTACTGCACTCTTTTGCGGCAGACGAGCTTCTGCAGTATGACCATTAAATCCTTTAAATACTAAAGTCACGGCGCGTTTTATATAACGCAAAGCCGCCTGCTTGCAAGGTGGTGCTCATTTCATATTAAGTGGCGAGGTATTTCTTTGATCAATGTTGGACAAAATATTAATACAGCTGTCATTTAAATGAAATCTTTAATTAATCCCGGAAACAAAACTGTCGGAACTGTACGAAATTAAGTTTTGTTTTTTGTTAAATATTTATTGCTTCATTTAATAAAATATTAACTGTCGAAATCCCAGGATATTGCAAGTTCACAAGCACCACCTTGCGCTTCACTGGCGACACCGCTGATGTAAAGATTCGGAGGAGGTGCGAAAGAGAGGACGAAGAGACAAGGGATGAGAACAGTACGAATGTAAGTTTGTTTATTTCACGCCGTCTCCACAACTGTGACGCTCACAAAATCGTTACCTTAATTCTGTTTTAATATCTTGGTGTCCGAAACAAAGACAATTTAGAGAACATCGGAAAGTCGGTGCGCCGATCTGTCTTTTACAGTCCATTGAGAGGAAATGAGGATATTTACTGTGTACCGACAGTTCTTTCTGATAGCAGAAAATGTCACCTATTTCCTTCCATGAGAGTTTCAGCAGTACAGAGGTTCCTGCTGAATGACATGGGAGTAAAGGACAGACAGTTGGCAAGGTGTGGGGGAAGACTGGATGTCAGAGGGTTGGTATGCCTGCTTCCCGATAACACGGGGTGTCACATCAAAATGTTGACTCGGTCAGACATGGCGCTTTTAGAGTGTCACAGCCAGCCGTTCAACAAATCCTCACCCCCCCCCCCTCCTCCCCCAGCTTGTTTCCAGCAGCGTTATCTTCCTTTATTTATCTCTTTACGCCTTAGTTTTCCTTACACAACCCTTACCTTCAAAATCACATTTTATGTCTCAAATATCGTGGAATTCTGTACGTATGATTGACAGGCAATTTTATAGCGCTGTGATGGTATATACTGAGATTATATGGCGTCTATTGGTGAGTGATAGAGTTAGAGAGTATAGTGGATGAACTACTATGACAGAAACAGACTGCGGATCGACCTGGATGCCTAATGTGAGACGACACACATGTCTCTGAATATTAAGATGACCTTTTCCTGGGATATCAAACCGTATAGTTTGGTTTAGAGGAACGCACTTGTCCGTGGAACCTCGTGAACTTTCGTTTTCTCTCAACAATTTTACAGTATCACATGTGGTAATTTTGTTGAAAATTTTTAAAGATCCAGGCAATTGTTTAGGAAATAATTTGTCCTATTGTTTGTTTCTCCTTATGTAAAAAAAAATATAATTTCTTCCAAAAATTTTAAACTCTCTTATAAAGTGCATTCCATAAGCACAGCTTCAAACGTACGTCGGCAGCCACAGGTGTTACAGACACTAAAAACCGTAGCTGCATCCCATAATATAGACAAACAAAATGCACCTTTGTTAAACCAATATTATAATTTTTACGATTCTTCTACATGTTTCGAAAACGAGGGTTCATCTTCAGGAAGACGGTTGCACGTACAGGTATGCTATAATTTGTTTACATGCCAAGGGCCTAACCAATCTAGAATACTTATGCCTTCTAAACATATAAAACATCGTAAAAATTAAAATATTAGTTTAACAAAGGTGCATTTAGTTGGTTTACATTATACGATTGTGGGCCGGTAGCTCAGTCGGTATAGCGACTGAGCTACGGGCTGGACGGTGCGGGATTAGATCCCGGACCGTCCAGCCGGGATTTTCCACCAGTCCAGACCGGCCCTGGGGCCCACACTGCCGCCTGTACAATGGGCACTGGGTCTTTCCCGGGGGTAAAGGCAGCCGGAGCGTGGGACTGATACCCCCACCCCCATCTAGAGTGCCGAGGTCCTAGAAAGAGTAGAGCTATACCTCTACTCACCCCACGGGCCTTCGTGGCCTATAAAAAGGGTGAAAACCTACCATATTACACGATTATATTAAAATGCACGATGCAGGAAACATAAAACCGTAGCTCCACTTGTCCACAAACACCAACATTCCTGAAACAAAACGAAGCATATTACGTAATTTATTTTCCTGAACTTTGATTTCTTAAACACTGTTTCCTTAACTGAAATGACCTCATCTATGAGATGGACAGAAATACTCTCGCATCTCGGTAACAAGTTTTAATTTAATAATTACATCTTTCAGCAGCTAACAAAAGAACGGAAGTCTCGGATTCCAAGATAAATTCGCGCATCTGAAAGCAGGTTCACAAAAATTTTGAAACCATGTCTGCAAGCAGATAAGTCTCGAGAGTTTAGAAAGTACCGTCCACAGCACCATCTTCAGCAGGTTTCAGAATAAGCTATATTAACCTTTATCCTGCTAACGTGGAGAATATGGTGAGTTCTTAATAATGCCAGTAGATGGCAGACGGGATTTAATTAGGCGTTTAAAGCCCACTGGTCACGTGATGCAGCAACAGGTTTAACATTCAACAATTGTACGCTCTGCCCGCACTGTATTTGTTCTGTATTTATCTGAGAACAAACAGCGACTTCTGCCCCATACAACTTAAACTGATTAGTTTTTATAACCGAGATGAAAAGTGTTTTCTGCACGGTAGAAACTGCGTCTTTAAATAAAGCAGTCTGCGCTTCGTCTTTAAAAGTTTAATTTGTAACTTCCGTTTACAAATCGTACAGTTATAACAATTTAGGAAATAATTTTGTATTTATAACAGTTCATTATTAAAATATATTTAATGCTACAAAAACATCAATGCTGTAGTTTTTAAACCCGGTAGAAAATTTGGTTCGAAGCTGAGAAAGAGAATATATTCCCTTGTGACCCGGTTGCTCGATCTCCGGTCATTAATCTCGCTACCCACACAACCAACTTCTCAGCAGAGGCCAGAGTTTCTGATACTCTCCCATTAGTCAAATTGGTGGCGTCAGATTCTGTAGAATCTTTATAAAAGAAGCAGAATATAAAAAGCCCCTTCCTTACTTCTCCAATCCGAAGACCAACGTATTTGCTTAAGAACCTGGAAGACTCAGCTGTTAAGTCCCTTCACTTTTTGTCTTCCAATCCACTTCTTTGTGAGAAAAGCATGTGACTGTTTTTAGATTTATCATTTCTATGTGAAGCCCCATACCTTGTCCGCCCCACACTCAACACGTTTAAAAATATTCTCGTTATATAAACCTCTTAACTTTGGGGAAAAATGGGACTTAGCGAGAACCACATGAAACGAATTCAACATGGGCTAATTTATTTTCAATTACATACTAGTCCGGCCATTAAAAGCTAGTATATATTGCTTAGACCGACGTCCCTTTCTATTAAATTTATGGATTCGGCTTTCCATCCTACGTACAAAAAAGTTCAAGTTATTTCACAAAGCAAGGATATAATTTTATTAAGCTTGTTTCACAAGGTAGGCCTAATCAAGTACGTACGTTGATGGATTTCTCTACATTACAGGCCCGTGGAATTGTATTGCGGATGGATATTCTCATCAGATAAAACTGTAATGTGATTTAGAAACATAGCAGGGCAGAGTTTTATCATAGTGCATGTCTCTCATAATTTGATTCTGGAGAGTAACTAAACTACGCTGCAGAAGGACCGATAAAAAGCGAACCAAAGAAATGCTCTCTCGTCCTTAGGGACCTCCTATGTGCGGCATTTGATTCCAGAACCTTTTCTTCCTACGTTTATGCTATAAATATGTCCGCATATGTGTCTGTGCCACCGCTTTCGTACAATCCCATGACTTTTAATAAATTTTGATAAAAAAAAGTAGATTCCACTTCAAGTTTACCAAATTTTATATTCTACATAGTACTTGGTGCGAAAAGTTTACAACTGGTCAAGAACTCCTCAAATTTATGAGACCTGAAGTTTCACTATCTTTCTTCTGAAAGCGATCGAAAGGACTGTTTCATAATTCAGTTCAACGAAATTCACCCCTTCACACACACACGACAAATTGTAATATTATCTCAAGTGCTCAAAGCAAACCCTTCAATTCAGGCCGTGTCCAGGACAAAAGCCAATCAATTAATGACGTATAAGGAACTGTTGTCCCTTTATCTTATTAGTCATACTGATTACATAAATAAGGGTGTGAGAAAAATGCACCGCTATAAATCTCGACACACACTGTCGTCTATGCAGAGTAAGCACTGTGAAGGTTACCTTACCTTCACAGTGCTCGCACCCCACAACACAGCGCCCCACAACCGCTACCAACCACATCCAGCAGAACCAGCGCAGCACAACACGTGCAGTAACACACGTTTTGGTCTCCTGAAGATGGGCATAATGATGCCCGAAACATGTTGGGAAAGTATTGATAATAAACATCTAACTGTTGCATCTTGCTAGTTTTCTATCTCATTTCGCAAAAATTGAGAGTGTGATGATACCAGACGCTGTATAATACAATTTTGACCTCCTGATGATGAGCACAATAGTGCTCGAAACGTGTAGAGGGATATAATCAACTTATTATAAAAAAAGAATTTGTGCATTAAATTGGTCAATTACTAAGATTAAGATTTACGTGCGTACAATCCGTCGTGGGGAATTCCTTGTCTGAGCATTAAAGCATGGTGATGGTGTGGGACTTTATCTGATAGTCTTGTCTAACTGAGTATATCCAGCTACCCGTTCATTTTCTTGCGTAAGTCTTGCTTTCTGTAGTCTGTTCCAACTGCATAGCTGATAACGTATATAGTATTACATTGACATCTACTGCTCTCAGAAGCTACACAACGTTCTACTTCGGAGAGAATTTTATTGAATTGGACTCAACTTTCCGTAATGCATCACGGAAGTAATGAACTCTCACATTTAGAAAGTTTAAGAGATAGGAAAAGCAATTATTTATTTGAGGAGACGAGGTTTCTGGACTATCCCGTCCACAATATGGTATTTTCACTAGGTTAGTAAAAGCAAAAAATTCCATCAACTGCTGCTATTAGAAATGGTTATAATTATAATAGAACTTAACCAGTAACGATTTACTGTTCTCCACGAAAGCAGAAAATTACTGTTCCTCCTTTCAGGCCTACATGGGGTCAAGGAGAGTCGGCCGGGCCGTTTCCGGGGCCGCCGAGTTTCCGTAGGGCGACATAGGTAACCTTTGGAGGCGCTTTAGCTATTCCCGAGGGGTAATAGATGCGTTATATAGCCTCTCAACACACACGATCGTCTGTGCATGGCGAAGAGTCATATCCTACGACAGGTGAGCCTGTTGCGCAGAACACAGCGGATCTAAAGTAGTAAACCTTGGAAAAAAATCCACTTCTACAGTGTGAGTGCCGTGCCTATGGGATGAATGGCAGTGGGAGTGTCTGTCTCACACGGCACCCCCTGGGATACCAGGCGACCTCCCAGGGGTAATTTCAGCCTTACCAAGTATGGGGATTCTACTTGGTGGACCACATATTTCTCCATTACTCGTCGGACCGAATTGGAGCGCACGAATGAAAACTTAAAGGATATGGAGAGCTCCACATCTGGAGACTCTGATAAGGGTTCCTGCACAGAGGCTCCACAGATTGGGGCAACTGGGCGGGACCCAGCTGAGCAAGGAGCGGGCGAGACTCCCCTGATTGGGGGAACGCCCGTCTCCCAGCAATTTAAGTTCGGAGAACCTGGAGGGCCTGACAGAGAAGATCGGCACTCTCGGGCTCCGAGCCACTAGTAAGAACCATTGTGGTGCTGCCAAAAAGCGGGCGAGGAGGGCTAGGCTCGCGGAGGCTCCTTCGGGGACTCTGGTGGTGGCCAAACTCGGTCGGCTACAGGCGGTCAGCCACAAATTTCGCAGAAACCTAGTACATCCGGGGTCCAGCGGGGTAAATCTACGGAGAGTGGAAGGCTCCCACCGGGCGCAAGCAAGAGACAGCGGTCGGCCGGGGGAACTCCGAGGGGGGTGCAGGCTAAAAGGCCCAAACAGGTTGGGCAACTTAGTTACGCCAGGGTCGCTCGGGAGGGCATTCGGGTGACGGTTGTCTGTGATAACTATCCGAAGAGTCAGACCTCCAAAGAAAACTTTACAGATATCCAGCGGGCGATTGGCCTGCATGTGGATGAGCTTCCTGAAGAGAGGTTCACCCCTAGGCTGGTTGATTCTTATCTGGCTAAAGGGATGGCTATTATGGTCTGTCACGACGAACTGACGAAGGACTGGTTGGCTGCTAGGGTACCTACCCTCGTGGCCTGGGAGGGCTCCAGGCTCATGTTAGTGGGACTGGATGCTCTTCCTACCTACAAGAGGGTGGGTGTCTGGTTTCCGGGCCCTGCGGAGGACGCGAAGCGGTACTTGTTGCGGCTTCCCAGGCTGAACAATGGTCTGGACACTAAGCACTGGAGAATCTATGAGCGCAGGGAGGAGTACAACGGGGTCCGCCCGGTGATCAGTATTGATGCAGCCTTTGTCGGTGTGTTGGAGAGGCTGAGATGGAGGCCCTTCAGTGGTGTGGGGCAGGCTGCATTCTCCCTTCTGGGCGCCAAGTCGGAGGGGAAGAAATAAGAGAAGAGGAGGAGGAGGAGGAGGCCGAACGGGTTATGGCGAGCAATATAACATTGCTGCTTCTGGCATTCTTACCAGAAGAGTAGGCGTTAAAGGAATAGACATAGCACTGGTGCAGGAACCGTGGTATCGTGAGGACTGTATCAGGGGCATGAATATTCCTGGATATACCATTTATTATGCTAGAGGGAAGGAAAGACCTAGAGCCTGTATCCTTGCGAGGAACATGATTGCATGGGTGCGTCCGGTATTCTCTTGTAGAGACCTCGTAGCAATCCCAATAAAGTATATTGAGGATGGGGCACAAAGGCGATTAGTCGTTTGCTCTGCTTATCTGCCATATGATTCCGAGGATCCTGCCCCGAAAAGGGAGATGGTGGAACTCGTGCGATACTGTGAGAATTAGAATCTACGCTTAATTGTGGGGTGCGACTCCAATGCAAATCATACTGCGTGGGTTAGCACGAACTGCAATGTTAGAGGGGATTCCTTGCTTGAGTTTCCAAATTCTTCGAACTTAGAGATTCTCAATCGGGGCGATGAGTCTAGCAATAATAATTTATTGGTAATTTCAATCAGCTTCACATGTTTCGAACGATAATTTCGTCCATCCTCAGGAGAACTAGACCGTGTTTACAGCTTGTAAACAACGCCCGAAAGATGTTGAGCTGATTGACGTTACTAATAAATTGTTATTGTTGCATCTAGTTGGGTGTTTATACTATTGTATCAGAGATGCACGGCCACACAAACATAAATGCATAAAATGTAATTTGCACTTTCGTCACAACACAAATAACACACTTTCATCAAGTAAAATGACCGATCCCAGTGGCCGCACGGTCTAAGGCGTAGGTCTGCGGTCACTCGCTTGCTGGAATTGCAGATTCGAAGTCCGCCGGGCTCAAGGATGTCTGTCTCTTGTGAACGTTGTGTGTTGTTAGGTACAGGTTTCTGCGACGAAACGATAGCTCATCCGGAGGAGTAGTAGCGAGAGTGGTGGGTCTAATAACTAAGATCGCGAAGCACCGTAAGGGGAGGCCATGACTCCGAATCGAGTCTCGATGCCACAAAAAAAAAACAAGTAAAATCACGTTCGGTGAGAAATTTTAATAATATTCGCAAAGTACTGAGAGAGTGAAAGTTTAAAAAAACAACCGTTTTATCGACTAGTATTGTGGATGAGAAAAGAACTGGCAATTTGAATGGGACAAATTCACAGTGCGTCATCGATTCGTTAATTGTTTAGCAGGTGCAGGTGGTTTCAAGCATGCGTATAAGTCTCCTTAAAACAAACCGTCATCTTAACATCGATATACGATTTTTGAGTCCCGTTGTTATAAGATAAACGCTGGCAGCAGCCATTTGTCTTCATCAAGCGTTTGCAAAACAAGTCTCAACACTTTGTTCAAGCATGTATAATGGAAGCGCCTTTAGAAATGTTTCTGAGAGAAAAGTGTGCTTTCAATTTCCTTTCGAACACAATTACACTCTTTGATATTCCGTATTCTCTGTAATAATCAAGATAAATAAAGAAGTGTCGTCTTAGTTCTCATTCTGCGTGCATATGAATCGTGGTATTTACCTCAGCGACAAACACAGAATATGTTTCAAAACAAATAGTTGATCGTACTATTTGACCTTAACCAAACAGGCTGCTTAATAGGGTATTTAATGAAGCATCAACTGGAGAGGTCCGAAACTTCGAAACTTATGAGGTTATCATCAAAAGTTGTGGGTAAGAAGAACTGCTGAAACCACAGAACCGTCAGAACATTCTGGATAAATTTCACTCCATATACATCACGTCAAGAAGTCTGGATCCACGCTACACAAAAACTGCTCGAAGCGGTTACAACAAACGAAGTAAATAAAGGTTTGGTACAGCCATGTCGGGAGCTGGTTTAGAGAATTTATTTTTATTGCAACATCCTCGGTGTCATCAGTCAAGAAAACTGAGATGTGGCGGGAACTTTAACACTGAATGCGGAAACAAAAAGTAAATGCAAAACTTTGGAGAGAAAATCTCAACGTCTGAGATCAAGTGGTAGGCCCACATGTAGAAGAAAGTAGGTCTACGTTGCAAGTATGTGAAATGTAGGAGATAAAAATGTGATATATGGTGACATAGTTGTGGATAAGGTAGACAATGGACACTTGTAAACACGGCTGTGGCGCAACTCTATAAAACCAAAGAACAACTCGACTCAACTCCCTGCTTAACACCGTAGGTCATGCAATTCTCAGTTACTTGACCGCCCAATGTGTTCACGGTGGCTGAAGCATGCAACCTGCAAACAACTGCTACTATCACGTCCATATCCTTGAAGATACGATCTTGCAAGATGCTAAAGGTGACTTTCACCGCATTACTTACACAGTTTGTTCAGTTCATGAAGGGAGAAAAACTGTGGCCCTCTCTTAACCCTCCAGAGTACAATGGAGTTCACACGTATTAATTTCTTTAACAATGAACACGGTGTTTTGTGTCAACACAACATATTTATACGTTAATTATTATCCTAATAATAGACAGCGATTTTTTATTAAACTGCATTAGCCAGCTGGTTTTCTAATGGAGACAAACAGTATTTTCTCTAAGGTGGGAACTCAATTTATAAATATGTTTATGGTAAATTGGTAATTCACGGAGACAAAAGGGGTATTCTATTTTAAAAACACTTCCTAATTTTATTCATTAACAACAACAAAAATTAGTCCAATAAAAACCAATTTTAGAAATATTTTCGATTTTCTAGCCTTAATTTATTTCATGCCGAAAAAAAATTGCAAACAAAGTATTTCTCGGCAGTCCGTAACTGAAGTTATATAACGTTTAAATACGCTAAGAGAAGAAGATTTCTTGAAATCATTGCAGCAACTACATAAACCACATTAGAGAACTCCGCATTTCTTCGACATTCTGTATTTATATGACATAAATATCTGTCACAATGATCAACTATTACTTTTTCATAATAGCATTGACTGTTTGGGCTTTATGGAAGTAGAGTATTTTCTGCGATACAGCAACGTAACAAGGAAATTTTATTTGGATGAACTTAATGCTGTGTTCTTCAGTTTCAGTACCCTTGAGAGAGCGCATGTCTTTGACGTTCAGGTGACCGTGCATCGTGATAAATTCTTATAATAAAACCAAACAGATGCACTAATTTTTGTGATATCCTCCGTGTAATTGACGTTCAGGTGACCGTGCATCGTGATAAATTCTTATAATATAAATTCGGGACGTCCGTCCTCATCCTGCTCGCAAGCTGTCAGCAAACCTGTATGACACATACCATTGCTGTGTGTGTACAGTGAAAAACTCCTGATGATGGACAGAGGAACTGTCCGAAACACATAGAGTTTTATTCCAAAAATAAATTTGAGTAATTAGTGCATCTAATTGGTTTTATTATAAGAAAGCGTATGTCCTTTGGACACGAGACTGCAGACCACTGGAAAATCTTAGGAAAAAGGTGTGATGGTTTCGGTAACACACTGAGGGTAAATTAAAAACACTTATGGAAAATTATATACAGAAAAAACCAAAGCAAATGAAATGCAATGTACTGTGCCTAATATGTACAAAAGTGAAGTCGTCGCTTTAACATAACTCTTAACGTAAGTTCTATAGACAGCTGTGACTACAGATGGTTCTCTGGATATTGTCCATTGTCTGAACTACACTTTATGCAGTTGCCACAGTTTGCTGACCGCAATTTGTGGCGTTTTATCGAGCATGACAGTGTATCAGAGGAGGCAGTAAATGGAAATACACTGTAATAGAGAATTTCTGTTGACAAACTTTCACGGGTTTTATATGAGAGTGGCGCTATATCGTGCTTTACGCGTATAGAATGTTGGAAGCGTGGAAGGTATAAACGAATGTCCTACAATTTTTGTACAGGACATCCTGCTGTGTTATTAAACTAAGAGACAACAAGATTTTAAAACATTTTAATACATTTGTAAGTCATGTGGTATGCCATACCACACGAACATTATTGGCAGTGCCTGTTACCTTATTCTGTATCTTGTAAAGGTGACATAAAGATGGTCGAATGACTGAAACATGTAGTCATCAAAGTAAAAATAGAAAATAATATATTGTTGTGTTGACTGGAGCCATAATACTAATTTGTTGCCCCTTAGAATATCCTACAAAAGTGATCCCGTTACAGGCCCTTTGTGGCCCAGAGTGTGGGTAGAGATATACCTCTACTCTACCGTGACCGCAGCACTGGAGGGGGTGAGTGGTCAGCAGCACACACCGTCCGCACTTTCCCCCGGGAAAGATCCGGTACCCATTTTACAGGAGGCTGTATGGGCCCCAGGGCCGGTCTGCACGGGCGGAAAATCTCGCCCCACCGGGATTCGATCCCGGACCTTCCAGCCCGTAGTCAGTCTCTATACCGACTGAGCTACCTGGCCCACTAGAATATCCTATAAGTTAAACATATTTCAATACGAAGTTTCTAACATATAACACACGTCTTCATCCACTTGTGTGGCGCTAGAAGCCAAATAAATCCAGAAGCTCCTATATCCGCGTGTTATGAACTTGTTAGTAGACACTGGTAGCACTTTTTGAAAAGGTACCTGCGTATCTTAACGCTTAAACCTACACAGGACGAGGTAAAACAAAGGCCGTTCGTGGGACTCAACCCACAATCATATATATATATATATATATATATATATATATAGCTGTAAATTACAGTGCATGCCTTAGAACTTCCATCAACGTAACCGGCAGTCTTGTGCATAACATGGAGCACATCAAGTCTCAGCTGTATAGCGAATTCATTCCGTTCTAGTATTCTAAACCATTTATATTTCCTGATTTTCTAAATTCCCCTTAGGATATTTCTGAGGTCAGTCTCGTAAAATGTACCATGAAAAAGTTCCTGCAGGCATTTACGTTCACTATTTCATCCCATGCCATATAATGCCTTCCATAGCTGATATAACGACATTAAAAGAAAATACGAGAAAAGGCACAACTTGTGTTACTGCCGAACAGCACAACATCAAAACAGCAAAAGTGCAATGGCTTAAAATATATACACATTTCTCCGATGCTAAAACAGTAAGCTTTCCAGTTTATGTTTTAAGCTGAATGTTGTGAATAAATTAAAACAACGGTTTTATTAACCACAAAACTGAACATAAAACAAAGGCATACATAATAGATTGTACTTTTCACTTCCGAGAAATGATATTGGATTGAAATGACTTTTATTGGCTGTAGTCGATAGTAAAACAGAGAACAAGCATTGAATTTCCGAGTTATAGCGCTATCGTAACTTCTTTTACTCTCGCCGAGTTCCTCTCAAAACCGTCAGTAGCGAATGCAGTAAAGCAGGGATACTGCAAATGCCGCGATTTTGTAAAACGGAAGCACCGTATATAAATGCTCCTCTATCCGTACTTACTTGAGAAATTCAATTTCAGGACATCATGAATATACTGAACAGCAAATGTTGAGTTTCCTGTACGCTCCTCTCAGTACATGGAATTTCCGAACGTATCATTTGGTTTGAAGCTTAAAGTTTAACATCACCTAAGAGATTTTTAGTCTTCAGTCTTCATGTTCGTAAGAGGTAAAGCAGTCCCGTTACAGGCCTGGAGTGGCCAGAGGGTTACAGGAAGTTAAGGTTCCCAAATTTAATGACAACGCCACTGGATGGTGGTAAGGTTGTCAGCCTTACACACCGGCCGCCTTTACCCCCAGGAAATGTTCCTGGTACTCATTTCTGTTAGAGGCTGAGTCGAACCCAAGGCCATAGTGCGATCGGAAGGATTATGTCAATGAAAAATTCCAGTGACACCAACTGGGATCGAACCAGCGACGTTCCGATTTGTAGCACAGCGCCTTACCCACTGTGCAACCGCAGGTCCCCCTTCACTTTCGTCTCCACATAAATTTTAAATATCTGAAGACGAAAAATGACCGGATTTACGTAAAAGCAGTTAGTCCGTACCGCGCAGTAAACATTCTCCCTCTCGATTATAAAAAAAATTGGTTAATTTTGTACAGGGAATAACTGTTATTTTTTCGGTGATCCATAAAAATCACAGAAATACACTCTATGGGTATAATGTGTACATTTCGAATGTTAAACTGGTGGTACATTATCTACTGGCTAAGTAACTAGTAACCCCACAGCACACGATCTTCCTTGGGCACATGACAGAGACATGCCCTATTTGTAGGATACATAACGTTACAAAAATCCTGTCCTTTGAAACCACGCTGGCTCAGGGTCATATAGCTCACATTTTCACACACTTTTTCTCCAATTTCTATATCATATCCACGCGTAAATTCGAAAGCGGTTTGTGTGGTGTTTACGTTACCATTTCAAACTTAAGATTCTCACAGCGTTGTTGCTAAAATTTCAAATCTTCCGGCACTTCACACTGCACCTTTGGTCGTGTAGCTCCAGACGTTTTGAAAGGTGCTAGGTGCCTTCGAAGCGGCAGAAATTATTCGCCCGACGGAACCCTCTCACGTGCCCAAAGACAATAATATCAACATTAGAAATGTCAGATATAGTGAAGACGGAATCTCGACGGTGTTACTAAGTACTTCGAATTGCGGTTTCGTGATCTTCCTCCGTCTCTTCACCGAATGTAGAGATAATGCCTTGAAACAATCCAAATCCATCTTCTTTCGCATCTTTTGCCTCTCAGTCGACGCAACACACGTCGTGTGGGTGAAATAATGCCAATTAGTAACAAGAGATATCTTTCATGGTCGCCTAATCTCCTATGCAGTCCCTTACACTGTGGTTTGGAAAAAGGAATATTGTATTAAATTGTCGTTACCGACCTCCCTTACCACATTCATTCAGTATACCCGAGTGCAAGTGTAAAAAATTATGTTTTCTACTTGAGTAGCGTCGTTAATTACATGCAAGATACTATGAAGTTATTTGCAAAGAAAAAATTTTAATAGAAATCAAAGTGAGAATGTACGCGTGTAACTGGGAGCAATAATCTGCAGAAAGTGTTCAAAATGCACAGCCTAGCAAAATTAAGTTATGGTTATAAAGAAGTGCAGTAATTAGTTGAGTTACCATCAGATACTGCATTTGGAAAATAAAACACATTTGCAATTAACGACACATATCCAAATATGATCCTCAGCATATTGTTCTTAGACAAGTTCACACTCTATGCTTCGCGTAGACTGACCGAGTTCCACACCAACATGTAACAAGAAATAAAATCAGTTCTGTGTATTCGCTGCACGGAACGAACACAGATTGAGGATGTTTGAGATAAAAGGGGCAACAAAAATATTTGGAACACAAACAAATCAGAGATTAAAGACGAATACTACAGCAAAAGGAGATTCGTAATTGTTACTCTTCACCAAATACTGGCATAAGAACGAGATGGAAAACACAGGAAGCAACGGTAAGATCAACAAGGTAGGAGATGTCCGCAGAAGTAACACCTCTGACATGAGTGTTTTCATTTTCTGTAGATCTGAATTCAAACTCTTTTTGAGAAAAACACTGAACTGAGTATATGAATAATATTTTTCAACGTTTCACACAACACAAACTACAAACTACAAACTACAAAGGCAACTACCACTCTACGGTCAATCACAAACGACATTTCATAACTGGCAATGTATGACATTTATGGACTAGATTGGAGTGTATGTACTTGTCTACAACTTTTTTAATGGTAGAGATATGTATAGAATTTATTACATAAAGAACAACTACATGTTTCGGCATTTGACATTGGTCATCTTCACTCGTGCGCACCTCACCTCTTACCTCTCCACTGTATACAACCCACATAAGTCGAGTATAGCTGCTCACTAAGTTTTTTCCATTTTCCAACCTGAAGATGGCCAATGTCAAATGCCGAAACATGTAGATGTTCTTTATGTAATAAATTCCATACTTATCTCTACCATCAAAAAAAGTTGTGTTAGACAAGTACGTACACTCCAATCTAGTTTATTTATGAACAGAAAGGGGATGACGAACCGTATGATTATAGCATTTACAGAACAGATCTCGTGTACCGCGAGGCTTACAAACGAACATGCTCGATTTCTATTTTTGATACAAGGGTAAGGGTCGGTAATAATGAAAATCATCTTCTAAACAAATATATGCGTGAAGATGCGGAGTGGATTAAACAGGCTAATAATAATTGACCCACGTAAATATTACGATGTGATTAATTTCTTAACCACCTGAGAAACTAACCACATGTCAAGAATGGAGGCTAATTTAGCATGAGTCTCATTTAGACTTTAAATCGTGGCAAAAATGTGAAGCGAAGTATGTACCTTTGTTACGGACAGGCTTTTTATTCATTCAGACTATATACACTTGAAAAGCTACTAAACATTCCATTATGACGCATTGTTTTCATTGTAGCAGAACACCCTGTCAGAAACACTCTTACTCAAAAGGTTTCGCTGACAAAGCGGAAATGACTACCACTCACTTCTCATGTCACATTCTCTGCTGCAGAAGCCTCGTGCACTCCTCACATACAAAACTTGTAATATTTGTATTGTTCAAACATGAAAGCACTTTCTCCCTTTTTTATTACAGGAAATCAATGTACAGTTCACCGTGGGTACGCAGTTTACTTTAACCAAATATAAACTGACCTCTTCCCGTTACCCAAAAAGAGATTACACAATCCGCGCCCCGTTGTTGGAATTAATTTTAATTCTGAAAGTTACAGAAGGAGCCAGGATAGCGTAGTAGGTATAGTGACAAGGCTACAGCCCAGAAAGCCGAGGAATAGCCGTTCGATTTCAGGTAAAGGTATTTCACAGCTTTCAAAGTGGCCCTGCGGCCCAGCCAGTGCCCTATACAAAGGGTATCAAAGACTTTTCCCACAGGTGCAGAGCAGCCTGTCATGAAGTTAACACATTTCCATTTTAGTAATAAGATGAAAATGCGTGGAGCTATAACTCCATTCCGCCTACTCATTCAGAACGGAAAGAACTTTCCCTTAATAACTAGAAATATTGGTTTTTAAAATAAGGTGACAGACTTAGGCGTGTGAAGAAATCTAATGAGAAAAAAATGCCCAGTCGGCATGTGTCCCAACACCAATACCTTACAAGGTGTTGGCGATGTGTTTGACTGGCCACTACAACGACACTGCAGGGCGCTGTAACCGAAAGTCATCCAAGCAGACCAGCTCTTCAGACCATAACAGACTAAGAGGTTCAGTGTATCATCGGTTTTGTTAATGATTTGCCGGTACTCTGGGATGATAAACCTCTTCGTCAAAGACGACAGAAATGATACGCGGATGGTGGGGCGGTAGCTTTCCTTCTCCGCATGAAAACACCCAAACCAAAAATACGCCGCAGAATGAAGCGCATGTGGAGCTCCAGCTACCTGACCCGCACGATCTCCTGACCTTAATCGTCTAGAAATTTGGCTGTTCGGAAACCTAAAGACTTTGGGGGTATTCAGAACCTCTTTGAGGTATATGGGCATCTGGGAGAATTCTTTGCAGCAGATTCGAGTGAAATTGGGAATACTTTTAAAGAGTATGCACTTCAGTGTTACGAAGAGCTGGTACTTATTTTGACATGCATGGGAACAACAGAGCGTCTGCTGTAGACATAAGATGAACATCACCCATACTTCAGCTGGCATCGCTGTTTGGACACATGCTGACTGCGGTGTTTTTGCTCACTGCAGTTACTACTACACGCCCTTAAAGTCTGCAACCCTTTCTTGTTAACATTCTGCATATGAACTTGAATAATACGTTTGGTATAAACAGTTTCTTTCATGGAATGCACAGTTTCGATTTTGCCTACAGTGCAGATTTCATTTGTAGGCTATGCGGGACGTATCAGGGAATATAAAACTTAAAATTAGGTAAAACTACATATGGGATATGCATTTTAAAACTGAACTTCACAACTAGTAGGATTATATATTTCATTTCCTGAAAAAAAAAATTAATTTAAAGAACCCAAATGCGTGTTAATATATTTTTTAAAAAAACCCACCACTGGAGCGCAGACTGAGGCCTTTAAATTGATTCCGAGACCTCAGATCCTATTTTTAAAGATTTTCTCTATGTCTAGGTCCAAGGCGTAAAATTTACGTTTCAGGATTTTCTATCAAATTTTCGTATGTATTTCTTCACATGCAACCAACATATCTCTAACATCCAACCAAAGACGAAACAACAAAACAGCAATGAAACAAACAAAATCCAAAGAGCTAATAAAGGTGCAGACTTGCGAGAACGGCAAACCAACGTCCCTCGATCCTATGCATGATTTCTAGGATTTCTTGACTCTTGAAGATGGGATACATTGGTTGTCCCGAAATGTCGATAAGTAATTACCACCATATGCTGCGCAATACCCCAGAAGATCGCAAATCTCTTCCCTAGAGCCGTTTATTCATTCCTGCTTAAGAAACGCTTCGCTGTTCTATGACGCGGATAACATAACTAATAGTATAGCGCGAATTATGAATACGCTAACGGATTTCCCGTTTTGGCAGAGGTCCATGACGTGGTCATACTGCGGATTTCTGCTACAAATAGCAATAGACCTATGTCCTATAGAGAGGAAAAGCTTTGGTTGGAGAGATGTCTGGGATTTCAACCCACAATGGCTCAGTCACATGGGCTAAAGTTTTCTGCAGTGCTGTTACGTACTAGTGGAACTACCGTTGCTGGAATTTAATTATAATTCAAAATTTCCGTAGGACCAAAATTATACAGATAGCATATGACCTCACCTGTTCGTTCAGTTGTTACATAGGTGGCAGCAAATAGCCGACTCTACAAACGGTCTATAAGGAAGCCCTTGCCCCACGTAACTTTACCTAACCCAACGCCTACCAGCACTGGAATAATAGCCATAGCGACTATAGTAGCATCCATCAGTGAACAGGATAAAATCCTACTGATACTTGGTGAAGAGCATCAGCTGTCAAACTTGAATAAACTGAAGACGTTACTTTACAGCGCACAAGATATCTCTTTTGTAAACTCTAGCCGATTTTTTCTGCATTAGTAGGTTTTATAATGCATAAATAAATGGAACGTACTTCTAATCCGGAACTGGCCTTCACGTATAGAAATTATATCTTACACTAACACAGAAGTATAAGCAACAGGATAGGAAATTCTAAATACAAAGAGAAGTAGTGCGAGGATCAAATGGGTTGCTTTCAAGCCACTTGGCTTGAAAGCAACTCAGAGACGCTCTAAGTTAGTTATTTCAGATTTCCGCAGCTTGAATAGGTCTAAAATGTGGCTTTAAGACCTACACGTTGTGTTCTGAGAAACCAACAACCGCCGTAACTTTCTCTCTTCCTCTCATTTCACTGCCTCTGAGATCCTCCACAAGAATTTGAAGAGAACGTGAACGATCTAAAGGGATGTTGGGTTGGGTAGCGGTGGATCGGGAAGGCCGGGGAGGGTAAAACTCGGAACCACATCTCCGAAACTTGCGAGCAGAAAACCACAAGCAACTAGGCCCAGTCGCTCCTGCAGTAGTAAGGGGGGGAAATAACTTTGCAAGGATCATGAAAACAGATAGCATCATGAATGACTGAAAATAGGTACTGGGAGGGGGGGGGGTTGTATTTGCGATTTGAAGTAGTTGAACCATACATATGTGGGTCCTCAGCCAGAGAGGTTACGGCGTCATAAATCCCAAGCAGCTTCTTTCACGTAGTGATGTATTAAATTCTTCAAAGCCACTAAGTGTATTTTACAAATAACGGACAGAATCAATTGCTGAAACTCCATAATGTTGGAGGATGAAACTGAGGTGGAAAAGGAAGAATAAAGAATGGAATAAAAAAGTCACATCGGGAAAGAGAGAATGCAGGTAAACGCAAATTTGTCACTGTTCACGCCATAACGGCTTATATAAAACGGGAGCAGAAGTACAGCTCTACCCTTCCTTAACAATATGGCGCTAATTTTAGGCGTGTGGTTAGCATCACCTATGGTAGTGTTACTTCCGGTGAAAGAGACAAAAGTGTCAGTTTTATATGATGCTAGTTCGGCCCTTGAACAGGTGTTGATGTTTAATGGAGAACAAAAAATCTCTTTTCTACGCCGGTAAACGAACACAGTTCCTTGGATTTCCAGTCCGTAGCCGGGTTACTATACCAACTGAGCTACCCTGCCTCAAATGCTGGAGTAGTGTCCGGGCTGCAGGCTGCAGCCCGGACACTACTCCAGGCAAACCGCACCTAACCTCCAACATAGAGCAAACCAAGAACGAAACTACCAATGCGGCTATCAACATTGTAGTCGCGAGCTCCTGATGATGGGCATAGTAGTGCCCGAAACATGTTAAGCCTCTAAGAAGTACAATAATATAATAAGTAGCATCTAGCTGGTTCTTATTCTTCAGGTTAAGGAATATATGAGAAAGTGACAATTCATACAATTCCTTGTTACGCTGCCAGACAGTCTGCAGAATGTAGCTCAGCGCGGATGCTGTACAATACCTGTCGCAATGCTCAGACTGTGCGTTAGGTAGTAGCGGTTTATCGGCCGTGCAGAACGAGACATGGCGAACGACTAAATAATTTCCTTAAGATCGAATCTAACCCATAAAACGACTGCTAGAATTCCGCCTCATACATCGCACAAACAAAGTTCCACATTGGAAACACTTAGTAAAACCAAATGAAATTTATTTATTAAATTGTGATTCGTTCTTTCAACACGCCTGTGCCGGTTTGACAACGGAAACTTCCTGCTGGACAAAGATTCGTTAAAAGAACATAAACGCTCGCGTAGCAGTGCTGCTTTACTACACAAAAGCTGCGTTATTACTACGCAGTACTCTAACATTGAAATATTTCCTCGTCTCATTAAAAATGCCCGCCCCTCTCCCACCACAACCATCGTCCTGCTTCTGTAAGATGAACTTTAACATTATCATAACACCTACGCTTAGGCCAACCACGCGGTTTCATTCCTTAGGTTTTCCTACCACAATTCTGAATACAATTGGTTTCACTCTGATGCATTCAACACGCCCTACCCACGTCAGTCTCCTTGCGTGGATCACCGTAAGGAACTGAACAATACCGTTACGAATACTCATACTTACTCCATGGTGCAGAGTCCTTCTTGAGAAGCTAACTGGTTTGCAGCTAGTCAAGAAATTCCCCGCATTTCACTGAACCCGAAGGTTCATTACAGCACTCACAAGCGTCCGCCACCTGTCCCTATCCTGGGCCAGCCCAATCCAGTCCATACACCCACATCCCACCTCCTGGAGATCCATCCT
>Ga0123352_10001560_pt1 | contig 30650 bp, 17 predicted proteins | sample TergutLab28metaG_FD_89700 | JGI IMG/M metagenome (GOLD analysis project Ga0123352, IMG submission 89700) | Labiotermes labralis P1 segment gut microbial communities from Petit-Saut dam, French Guiana - Lab288 P1 | ecosystem: Host-associated > Arthropoda: Insects > Digestive system > Gut ...
ACACACACACACACATACGCTTCCAACAACCCTTTAGCGCTACACGTGCAAACTTAGTTTCCGGTTGTGTGGAAATGTTCTAAAGTATGTGTAAGTGTTTTATGAACGTTGATTTCACCGTTCTAAAAAAAAAGATTTCCGTTTGCGGAATAGGACTTTATGATAGAATCAGCTATTGCCTGATGTTTGTATTTTGCCGCCGGTTTAGTTTTTCCCAAAGTTTCGAAGGAGATATGTTTTTTTCCTAATTTCGGGAACTAACAATATAATCTACCCATACAGTTTCAACCCAATATAACTGAATCCTCAACAACACCTCTGTGCAAATCTGAAATCTCGCACATTACACTGATTTTTTAAGTACATGACATGCATTTGCTGCTACTAAGTAAGTGAGCTTTATAGATAGAAGTACAGATTAAATTAATCGCTACCACATTGTCTGCCTCAAGACTTGTGATATGCACAGAAAGGATGTCTGCTGAAATTTCGCGCTGGACTGCTTAGCGGTACGTCTTCGGCATAATTATGAAATGATCTTGAGAGACTTCCATTGTCTATGTGATTATTGTTATTTCCTTCACTTTCACACTACACGTGCGCCCTAGCTTCAGTCAAGAGAACGCCGTATTTCAGTATTGGCGTATTTATTGTTATTATTATTATTATCCTTGTTATCATCTTTATGCAGGTTATTTACAATTACATACCTGAAACAAACTATGTTTCTAAGGTATATATTTTCGCAGCTGTTCTCTTTTTACAACTTGTGCTACATGTAACATTATTTCGCCCTGAATTATATTTTGTACTTTCACATTAGCACATTTCATATTATGTGTGTGCAGTGCCAAATATGGGTGTTTTTTCAGTTCATTAATTTCATTCTTTCTTGGTATGTTGCTCGGGTATTGTGTGAGTGATTTTGAAATTATTATTATTTTTATTATTATTATTAACTTTATATGATTGGTACACAATATACTAAATAATACTTGGTGTCGTCGACACAATGTATGTATAAACTTGTATACAACGTTCAGGTACGTACGTCATGAACGTAAACAGCTGCTATTTCCTTTTAAGTCACAAAATTATACTGGTGCTTACTGTTTTGCATTGAAGGTTTTCGCGACAGCGAAAATCCAAACGGTGATTTTCAGAATAATGACTTATTTTGCCCGTTATATGAATACACGTCACAGAGCAAAATAATGTCTCCATCATCAACAACGTATAATATATACTGAATATTAGTTCAGATGTAGTCTGCGCCCTATAGTACAATTGAAAGAAACGCCCGATTGCTTAACGACATTTGAGTTGCGTATGTAACTTAACTGTACTGGTGACTTAGGTTTGCACGTTTATTCTCCTTTGTGTTTCATTCACTTCTTGTTTCGCTGAAAGTAATTGAACTAGTAAACGAAACTACTGAAACCTCAGTCCATCTCTGGGACGAGGACGGATTACTAGATCCCTGGAGTTCTGAACATTTGATCACGTAGTTTCGACGTGCTTCCCAAAATGACTAGTTTCATTGTTAGCATTGAATGTTGTTAAGAACACTGAAAATTGTCCATAGACACCCTGTGATCCTCTTCCACTGGAATCCCTGAACTATGGCGACTGGCGAATTATAATTACGCGAGTGACGGGATGTGCAGTAAACAGCAGCAACAATAGGCTATGTACAACAACTGGGTAGAGTTTTATATACATGGATCCGTGCATCGTGAATAGAATTTAACAATTTTCCAACTAGATGCAACTTATTCAGTTTATTACATTACTGTAGGCAGCTCTACATATTTCGGGTGTTGACACCCATCATCAGGAGCTCGTACAAATCTAAATAGAGCTTCTGGTATTGATTAACCGGATCTACTACCATCCGCTTTCGTTGTTGAGTTGGAACTGATTCATGTGTGTCGTACGGTAGGTAGACGTGTCTAATATTGTCACTCCACAGGTAAAGCACACTAATTTTAACATGACCTCTTCACTTCATTTCACCACCTGCAAATACCCTCCACTGTACGACCCGTTTTACCCCTCTTCACTGCACTACACGTCACTTCCTTCACTTCACTTCACTTCACTTCATTTCACTTCACTTCACTTCACTACACTGTTTAGATAATTTTCAACACATTCATCTTTCCTTCATTTCACCACCTTAATAAATTTTCTAACCGTCTCTCTAAAAAAATATTTGGTTTACAGGGGAGAGTCCCTAAAATTTCTGCAGGTAACCGGTTCCAGAGTAGGATGGTCCTATTAACAAAGAAATATTTCCCGATATCCGTCCTTTGCCTCCTGTTCCTGATTTTCCGTTCATGATCGACACTTCTCAGGTAGTTGGGCCGTTGTAATCTGTCACCTATAGGCTTTCACGCTCTTTCTCCAGTTTACGCTTTGAAGGGAGCACATATACGTGATATCTTTCTACGCTCCAAAAATGTTTCCCATTTCGATTCGTTCGTATGATATGCAAATTTAGCCGCTTTATTTTGCACCCTGTCTAACGAATATATTTGTCCCTCCCTGTGCGGATCCCAGCATGCAGCCCCATATTCAAGAGTCGGACCTACTAGTGTCATGTAGGCCAAACATTTGGTGCTACTATTCCCCATTTTTGAATATACGCATTATGAAATGTAGTGCGTTCCAGGCCTTTTTCGCCGTGTAGTTGACATGATCAGGCCAACTTAAGTCGCTGCGTAAGTTTATTCCCAAGTATTTACAAATGCTCGCTTCCGGAATTAATTCACCCCCTAATGTATAATTTATTGAGTTCTTCACCCGGGTCCTCGTAAAGCGAACTGCCTTAAATTTACTTGGATTTATTTTTATCACATTTTCAGCCGCCCAATCCACCAGCCTGTCCAGATTTTTCTGCAACATTTCAATGTCCTCATTATTAATAATTCTTTATATATTACACAATTATCAGCGAAAAGTCTACTAGTTGACTCAGTGTTCCTCCAAATATCGTATTGTTCTTGGTTCGATGTGTGTTGGAGATTCGGTGTGGTTGGGTTGGGGTGGTATCCGTCTTGCAGGCTGAAGCCTGCAAGACGGATACCACTCCAACCCAACCACACCGAATCGTCAACACACATCGAACCAAGAACAATACGACCAATGTGGTAATTCAACAGAATAGTCGCAAGCTCCTGATGATGGATACATGAATGTCCGAAACATGTTGATACATAAGAAGTGAAATAAATTGACAAGTGACATCAAGTTGGTCTTTTATTCTTCAACTATCACAATGATGCACGGTCCAATAAACATAAGATTAATGAATGTTGTTAGGACTGGCACCTTTTTTATTTAATCGTTTGGGAGACGACGCTGAGGAGAGCTCAGTAGACCCGAAAGGCGTGCCAGTTTGTCGTAATACGAGTACGTACTACTGGTGGGTAGAACTTTTAATTTGATGTATTGTGTATTTGTGCAAGTGATATGAAGCCACAAGGTATGTTTAAGCACAGAGAGTAGCTACAAAACTTGGAGGAGGAGCGCGTGTTATATGAGTCTGAGGAAAATATTTCTTACTAATTGAGGGAAAGTAATATAAGAGAAGACAAGGGGAGGAAGAACGAAAGCCATTGGATACTGGAAACCAAGATTTTATTATGAAGTCTGATGAATTTAAAATGATATGGAAGATGCCTTCTCTTACACTGTCGGAGGTATTGGTAACTCTGCCAAAAGGAAAGTGGCATTCAGTGTGAGGACTTCGTTTGACCGCCATTAATATTGTTTTCATGTGTTCCTAGAGTGGTGAGGTACTGAACGTATGGAAAGTAGGTCTAGGTTTATTGTTACTGTTCCTGTATACTGTTGGACAGATATTACGTTTCAGTGTGCTCTAATAGATTCGGACATTACCATTTGCTTTTTACTGCCAGATAACAGTTGGGCGTGATTGAGGTTATGGGAGACACTGTGGCTCTCATCACCCCATTGTTGATGTAATTTTCAGATGTCAGTTTAAATGGAAAACTCTCAAAAGTTTCAGATTTATTATTATTATTATTATTATCATCATCATCATCATTTGGAATAGTAGTAGTAACAGCAGCAGCAGCATTAATAACTGAAACTGGATTTGTAACTCCTGATTTTTCCGTGTTTAATATCCGTGACACACACAGCAAGTACTGAGAAGGCTGAAAGGTGTACAGAATAGCTGCATGATGTAACAAACATTCGTTCAGTCTTTAATTGTAAAAGTATCCAAATATACTACTAATTTATTTTATTTATTATTTTGGTGGTACACTTGTAATATGTAACTATCATCTCACTATATACAGAGGAATAAAGGTCGATGCAGCCTGGAGCCCACCCAGCCTCCTCTAAATAGGTACCGGGTCTTTCCCGGGGGTAAAGTGCGCCCGGAGCGTGCTGCTGACCACTCACTCCCTTCTAGGGTCGCGGTCATGGAAGACTAGAGCTATAACTCTATCCACCCTCTGGGTCACACCGGGTCTGTAACGGGATCACTTTACCTTTACATATATATATATATATATGCGTGTGTGTGTGTGTCAAAAGCTATTTTATGTGTTAAAGCAACCATTTTGTGTCGTTGATAGAAATAGTGATTTACTAGACATTTGAAATAATTCTTTAGGTATGACTTGTAGTTTTTGTTTCATTTCAACTTTTCCTTATGTGGTTCCAATCTCTTCTTTCTACTCTGTCACGAGAAAACGCGCCAGTTACGTAGATCACTGACAATAGCTGTTAATGCATTCAAGAAAAGGCCGTAACGAATACCTGGACATGTCGGTAGGTAAGAAATGGGTACAGAATTTTAGGTACTGAACTCTGGGACCAATCCAATCCCTTTATTTCCCGGAGATAAAGCGGCCAGATGAAGCTGATCATTCGCATCCATTTAGCAAAGAAGATAAAGATGCTTGTACAGTACAACGTCCCATATTTTCGTGGTTTGTTGCTAATTTAAGCACAGGGACAAACGTACATTCATCAATACTTCTTAGTGGTTGTTTGTTTGAGAAGTAGGTTGTTGTATCAGTTTATACAGTTAATCCTTCCAGTGCTGTGAATCTTCTACAGGTAACGTCCTTGTATCTAAGAAATAGGTAATTTTTTTTTTGTATGGGTGCTTCTTGGTGTGCTAATTTTGAGGTTTGCTGACCGTGCATCTCAGTATATTTATCTTAGCAATTAACCAACTTGATGCACAAAATTTTGTTTTACAATAAGTTTATTTCATGCCTCTACATGTTTCGAACACCATGTACTCATTATCAGGAGGCCAAAATTTTATTATACAGCCTCTGTTATCATCACACCTATAGGTGGCCGTCCCGAGCACACCTGTGCACGGGACGGCCACCTATAGGTGTGATGATACCAGAGGCTGTATAATACAATTTTGGCCTCATGACGATGAGCACATTGTGCTCGAAACATGTACAGGCATAAAATAAACTTATTGTAAAACAAAATTTTTTGCATCAAGTTGCTTCATTACTAAGATAAACATCGGTGTGCTAAATGTACCCCGTAATTTAGGGCTGCTTTAGAGCAGGCAGTTCCGTGAAACAAACACGAAAAAGAATCTTTGCGACATTTGAGTTTTCCACAGTGGCGAATGTGAAGATTGCTGGCTTCTGAGTTATTATGCCATGCAGCCTGGTAAAAGTGCACCAAAATGTCGTTGGGTCCTCTGCCTTTATCAGTAGGGTTTTATACCCGGCTTTTTTGTGATCCTCCTCGTCACAGTGAATATTGGGGGAGGGGGTATAGACGAGAGAGAAGATGCACCAAATCGAAATTACAGAAAACATCCCCTTTTATTGAAGTCGAACCACTTAATGTTCACCAGAGCACACACAAACACATCCTACTCGCTGCCTTGATGTTATCAAAGTGATACCGTGGATAATGCTTTCGCCACAAAAGTCAGTCACTCTGTTGGCCACTTAACATACATTCTGTAATACGATCCCTGCGCACCTGCAACAACAGTTGCTAAACGGAGAGCCCAAGGCCGGAATTAACAGAGTGAGGAGAACTTGCCGACGCATAATGTAAACAAAATTTACGAGTTTTAGATAAAGCCGTTACATCTCAGGGAAGCCTCTTCCCGGGTTCGAACCTAGAACGGGTAGCTTCAGGTTTTTTTGTTGTTAAGATTGAGATGGAGTGGTTGCCTGACTCATCTGCGCAATTCTTCCATAATACACGGCGTCATATCCGAGAATACATGAAGCATAGAAATATTCTTTCCTTTAAATAAAATTTTGAGTGTTGTTAGAAATTTTTTCCTTTTTAATTGAAGTTCTTACAATGTTAGAAACTTGAGCTTTAATGTAGGAGTGACAAGGTGCATAAATCGAATGATTCAAGGCGCGAGTTGCGTTTGTTTTCCACTGAACAACAATCATACTTATACCGATCTTGTAATGAATGTCTCAGCCCTTACAGCGCAGAGATAAGAATTCGTTTCCGAGGGAAAGTACTTCAAACAACCAAGAAGTTAGTTTCGCGACCCACTTTTGTTAGCGCCTTCTGTATCGCAACCCACACTGAATTGTAATCAATCACTGAGGCGAGAGACTCGCCGTATACACAATATTTCTTCTGGTATAATGAGCGGAGTGTCTACTGAAACATTTGCCGTTGAAGGTTTTGATGCACTTGGTAACCCTCTTCATGTTTGATGCATAAACTCGAGGAATGTATCTATTGTTAGACGAGCAGCTGCGCAAAAGGAAAATTAATTCCATAGGGCGCATGATAGTTTTTTTGGCCCCAGAATTATTCTACTTTTTCCCTCCAGTTTTGAAAGAATTTTGTGAGAGTAACTTCCATTGTTGGCGAAGAATGGTTTAATGAGGAATCGGTGCTATTTTACGTGTTCTTATATGTTTGGTCACTGAGGAAACACTTCAACTCTCCAGCGTTGCTTATGAGAAGGAATAGCGCATTTAGTGTAGTTACTATGCTACTGGCTGCACGAGCTACAAGCAAGTTTTGATATCCGAAAGAAGCAACATTTTTTCCCCGATGCTTCTAGACCAGTTCCATGGTCCATTCAGCTTCCTATTCAGGGAGTGGCGGTGGTTCTTTCCCAGCAGATGGTGCGTGAAGATCACAAATCACCTCCGAGCTCACCCGTTCCGTGTTCTATCCCGGAAACAGGCTTCCTTAATTTGTAAAATTTTATTTTAAACTTCTATAGAATTATTTCTTAAATGTTTAGCTTGGTTAGTCGACATCCTTTCTTCTTCCCCACGATTTCTCCTCAGACCATTAGATTAAAGACACATTGTTGCAGAAGTGTGAATTTTGAGAGAGAGATACAGAGATTGAGTGACAGAGATGAATATCGGCTGGCCGATAGAAATATTTATTTGTGTGAGGCGCGGCAAATTTTAGCCATTTGCTTTCGATAATGGCATCAGGCGATAGCACTCTGGGCTGGAATTTTTCAAACGCGTGTTTGAACAAGAAATAGGTTATCCCCGTGAATTATTCGAGGTATTGAAGCAGCCATAACAAGTGTATGTATATGTGTGTGTGTGTGTGTGTGTGTGCAAATCACAAAGTTGCTGTAGTGATTTAATGTAAATCGAGATCTATATAGTAGTGATGTATCTTTCCTTTGGAAAGTGTAATCGACTGGATTATTTATTGTGTTATTTGTTTATCGGTTACTTTTTCTACTGATATTAAATGGCCAGTGTTTTAAAAAAAGGATTTGTGAAAAATAAAGTTCAAATACCATTGAACATCATAAATTTGGGACATCTGTTTTTTGTTATCCCGATCAACAAATGCACAATTTTTATATATAATATTTTGTATATCCTAAATGCTTCTACCTGTTTCAATACATCTGCATCATTTTCAGACAGCCTTAACCTTGTGCTTGCTAAAGTTACAAAATTATTAACGCTATTAAAATTACAAATCAATAAAACAGCAGAGAAAAATGTGATCGTTTTTTAATGATAAAATCTATAAAATGTTAATAAAATGTGGAATTTGTCGTTTAGTGGCTGCATATACAATCTGGACGGTCCAGATTGTATATGCAGGAGTTTGGACTTAAAATTTCAAACTTAATTTTGTATTGATAACACGTTTACCTTCATCGATTAAAAGGCAAAGAAATATATAGGTGGTCTGCTTCACCAACAACTTCGACGGCCTCTCTCACCAGTCACCTTCCACCCTTCCGTAGTGTCCCTGAGAGAGTGATAGAATCAAAATCTCCGCTGAGTTTAGCACTAAAGAAGTCGAGAGTCAGTACACACCCGGGCACAAAGAAGAAGATCGGTTGTACTTCCTTCTATTACTAGGATTAAGAAAGCGTGGAATTGTAGAAATATACTCACTCTTCCTCATGTGCTTCAGTGGCACGTTGCTTAATTAAGCAAAAGACATTTTTAACTTTACTCTTGACATCGTTTGTACCAATATACTTCGTCGTGGAGTGGGCTGTGACAAATGAAATATTCATATTAACCACGTGTAACATAACTTGCAATGAATATCGTGACTGTTTTAGGGGGAAGAGTGAATGAGTATGGAAGAGGTTTCAAAATATATAATTCCATGGAGCTGAGTCCTTAATTTACTGAGAGGTATTCAGTTAGCCTAGAAATTTCCCGAATTTTATAGAACCCGAATCTTCGTCACATGTTCACCAGAACATACAGGTTGTCCATGTCTTGAGCTAGATGAATCCAGCCTGTACCCATCCACCCTACTCCGATCGACTTCAACGTTATCAAAAACTTACATCCATTTGTTCAGCGTAGGAGGCTCCACGCCATAATGATGAGACTGAGTTCCGGTGTTTTTAAACATGGTGATTGTGTAGGGCAGGGATTTGTTAGCCACCCGCCCAACCACCAGGCTGGACGGATACTACTTCTGGGCTGTTTTCAACTGTTTACTCACTCTACTCACAAGTTCCTTCCTTATTTTGAGACCGTCTCCCGCACACGGAACCAGAGGACGTAATCGTAGAGAACCATCTAACGTGGATCGTAACCTATATAATTAACCGTCGTTTGTGGTCGCATTTGCTTGCCTTTACATTATGGTTACTTTTCAGAAAACACTCGATTTCACAGCCAGGAATATTCAAATAATACTTTCGAAACCTAATGTTAGTGAACTTACATAACCTTGAATTCAAGGATCTAAATTTCCCCAGAATTCTTTTGTCTGGACTTTCCGCAAACCCAGTATTCTCGACCCTGAAATTCGTGCAAATTTGTGGAAAGTTTTTTAGTATAACGGCTCGATGTATGTTTCTAAGAACTGCAATGTTTCTACGGTCGTCTTACGCTCTTGTACGTTCTAGTCGAGCGGATCTACTATACAGATGTCTGTAATCAACACGACCGCACTAGACTACTTTGCCAACGGCGTCTCTTGCTGACGAGTAGCCAAACACACAGTCCAATGAGATGAACTTTAAATCGATTTAAATCATCCTGACGATAATACATTACACATTCGTTTTCTGAGTTTCTGGATTTCATCAGTGGTTTGTAGTATTTGAGATATCACGACGTTTCAGAAACCATATCAGTTTCCGTATCCAGACGACTGAGCGTGTCTACTTATTCGTGTCGTGACATATGCATATGCCGCTCCATTTTCCACCGGAGGACGGAAAGATATCCATTCGTACAAAAGCTATTGTCTGAAATAACGAATGTTTGACAGACCCGAAAATGAAGTGATTATAAGCGAAACTTTTATGTAATATAAACTGCCATAGGGAATGTCATGGGTACTTACTGGACGTGTCTTGTTTCAGTGGACTTCTTATTAAATACTATGGCTGTGAATGCCGAGTGATTCAAAGTTCTACATGTCGCTTTCACTGAGGAAGTGTATGCCTCGTGTAAGCTGCAGAAAGGAGAGAGAGAGAGAGAGAGAGAGAGTTCAAGCAGGAAGTAAGTTATGGCAGTGTTTCTACATTTCCATGATGATTCTGCTATGTAATTGTTTAGTAACATTTATAGATGGGGCAAATGGTTCATTCTTTATTAAACTTGCATTTCATAATAATAATAATAATAACTGCAATTGGGTTGTCACCAGGTGGCAGTGGTTATTTTACATGTATACAAAATATGAAATTGGTTACTAATAAATTTAAGTCTGGAGGACTACATGAGAAGCATGTGGTGGCAATGTGGAATCTTTGGAACCATCTCGGCATTTGCTTATACACAGGGAAACCAAGAAAAACTTTTGTCGAGGTGGCCGGTCCCAGGACCTTCTGAATACTGACTTCTAGCCAGCAGTCCGGCATCTAAATTAAAGACAGCAACAAACACAAGAAGAAATATAGAAATCCCATACCCAGATATATCTGAGCTACATTTATTCCCAATTTAGGTCGTACATTTAACATCTTAATCACAGTGATAAATTGTGACGAAGACGAATAACTAAAATATGAAACATGCTAACACCGTATGTCATAAATACATGCTTCATTTTTGGATAAGCACAAAAAAATTCAAGGAGTTTGGATTAATTTTTACATCAGCGTCATCATTAAAATGTATATTTTCTTACTGGTTTGTTAGTGTGTTTAAAGTTGTCATAACTACGCTAGTTTTTGTTAGTGCCAGTATTCTATACCTCTCTTTTCTGCGTTCTCAGTACAGCTTTTCAAGCATGTTCTTCACTAAGACCGGCACTTCCGAGCTCTACCAATATATCTGTTTCCTCTTTGTGGTATTTGTAGAATATAGTTTTGCTGTTATTTATTGAATCAAATAAAACTTGCCTAATAAATTTTAAATTAACGCAATTTTAAGCTAGCGTTTTCTCCACGCCACGTGTATAGATAGTACAGACGTTATTCTTTTTTACTGAACCACTTAAGTAGGAACAGCTTGCAGTAAGACGGCTTCCGTTTGCCAATAATTTAGGAGGGCCATTGTGTTGCACATCCTGTCGCTTATAATTAGTTGTAATCTTCTTAAACAGAAGACACATAAGGTAAGATTCTTTGTTCAACATGCCAAGATTCGGTACTTCGAATCTTCCTCTGTAAGCGCCTAACAGCAAGCGATATATCACGTTACGTATTGTGAAGAATGAAATTCTATCGCTTCACCGAAATGGCAGTGATAAGAGAGCGTGCAACTGAAATTGATCCCCTGAAATTATGCAATTTCAGGTCTTATTGGATACGTCGTTAGCCCTTGTCCCTTTTGTGCGACGCAATCACTGGCACTTTACTGCCTCGGCTTGCACTGCCAATCGGCAGCCGCCCCTCCCCCATATAATGACTCCCATTGCTTCTCAGGGTCTTCGAATAGGGAACAGACAATGGTAGATTCCTTACCAGCTTGTACATTTCTCTCTTGGAAGGTTTTATCGATCGTTTACCCTTCGATAAAGCCTCTTTCTGCCGTTATATTCCTCCGAAACGGGGAGAGTGATTTCTGGTAGGAAATTCAATATGATAATTAACACGTCTTCATATTCCGAAGTTCCGAGTGCGGATCTAATTTGGGTACCTTTTGCCTTATGCGATTTTCGCAAATATTCCCAGTCATTACAGACTGGGAGAATATTTTAAAGCGCCCTGCGACCAATTTCTTTAAGTCAATACCCTCTTATAACTCAACACAAAATAACCAGTGTACGTGTAACGTAACATTCTGGCACGTTCGCGTAACTATTGTTCCAGTGGAAGCACAACAATCAATTCTCTGTGTATTGTTGAGATGCACGTCGCTGCTATCTATACAGACATTTGGAGCTTTGCACAATAATCCTTTCATGGAAATGTTTTGTGTCAGTTTCATAAAACGTATGTTGGTATGTAATGGCCCACCTTCGCATATTTCTGCTGCAGATAGTTGGCTTGTTTAGCTGTTTATGTAGTATCAGCCTGTACCATGCTACGAGTTTGTTTTGATATTTACTGCATGATTCAGCTCTTTTTCCAAGTAATGAAGCAGAGACGCGCAGGAAGAAGACGGTCAGTTGCTTCGGGAGGAAACAGTCCAAACGTTCTAAGTGTGAAATATTTTCCAGTGTTATAAAAATAATTATCTCCATGAAATGGAGCTGTTGTTTGGATACACGATTCGGTAAGTCAGTCATTGCTTGCCATTTGATTTGTTACCCGTGATAAATTTCCCAGATTGGTGATCATCGCTTGTCCAAATTAGAAAAGAAGGGCATTTTGGCCTCAAAATGTTGTTTATTGGCAAACGGGTAAACTATAGACCTAGTAATTATCTTTATGCACTTACTAAGGTAATATTTTTGTTGCTATGATTAACCACAAAGCCCTGGTGTTAACGTAGCTAATGTGATGCAGAAAATCGGTGGCAAAGGTGTTGAAAGAAGGAGCTGAGCACTTCCAAAATCAACATTATGTGTGCGTAACATAAGATATAATACAGCATCGTTAAACTTGTTTTGGCATGCCATAATGTGATTTGACATAGGTAGAAAAAATTACAACCAGAAAAATCTGATAATCTTCTTATGATTTGTGAAAGTAATTCTGCATCTAGCAACCCTTTTCACCGTACGACCTCTTGCCAGAACTGCGTTGAATAAATTGTGGTCTCTCAGTACTCATTCCAGTTCGCCTGCAGTTCGAGCACATTACAAGTCTACATATAAAGTGCCTGAAGCTGCTCTTCCTTAGACGTACAATTTCGCTTAGCAAATCGGAATAACAGAAATGTCGTTGCGCATTTTCTCAGTTTTTGTAAACGTTGCCATAAAACATCTACACGTCAGACGGAATTAAATCAATTATGAAGCAGTAAGTCTTAAATATTGTGAATGTTGTCTGTATTCTTTCCTTACTTATCCGGCACGAAATTCTCATATTTTCTGCCCCGCTTTTATTGTCATCTGTGGCCTGGTCGGCACTACCATGTTTTCCTACATTATCTCATAAACGCCACGGTTTTCGGAAAAGGTTTTTGGACATAAATTTCGTGTTTTGGTTTTCTCTACACCTTTTGCTTGAAACATTCTCATTCTAAGAAAAATTCAGCTATGTGTGTTACCATATATGTACATACATTTTCATGCAAAGAACCCGTTATTCTTGTTAGATTTTGATGAAAATTGAACATTTTGTACATGTTTTCGAAAAATACTCAAAAATATCAATGTCGTGAAAATCAGTTCAGTGGAAGTCGAATTGTTTCTTGTGGACGGACAGAAAGACGAACAAAACGGACAAGCAGACGGAAGAATAGACAACCATAATAAAACTGTTAGTCACTCTTCGCAATTTGGCGAAAGCGCTTAATTAGCCTCTTATCCGACCCTATATACCTCGTACGTGAAAGCCAGGCAGAGAAATTTAATATACCGTACATACACCACGGACGTCAAGATATGTGCATAGTTATGAGTTAAAATTTCACGGATATTTGTTAGCTTTGCTGGTAAAAGTACCTGTAAGTTCAAGTTAACTGCAATTTAGGGTATGGGCTTCCCTCACTTACTGTGTAATCATTGTGTTTCGGGTTACATCACTTTGATACGAATTTCTCTTACGGCCCTTTCGTATTCGCATTATTTTAGCCCATTGCTTCGCGTTTCCTTTTATGATTTGACAGGCGTTATTTATCGACGTTATTCTTTGGCCATCTGTTTGGTCGCAGTTGCCATCCACACTACGTGCATATACTGTGTTTGATCGGCGTTAACGTAGGATTTGTGTTCATTATGACCCTATATTGTGTTTGTACAGAATTTGATGTAAACTGGTGTTAGACTGCGACCAGTGTCGCCAATTAGACCTATTCAACAACTTTTCTCTACATTCTTTGCTGTACTGGCAGTCATGATCCTTTATGTTTAAGGCTTTTGAGGTTATCAGAAAGGAGATTATGTACAGTGATTTTGGGGGAGTATGTCACCCCATGGGTTCGTAAATGTGTATCAGCCTTTCGGGAAATTTGTTACTTTTCTCTTCAGGGTAGAACAATAAGCGGAGGACGGTGGGAAGTGGTGAGATATAAGGTAAGGTGACAGGATATGTGTTGTTGGAGAGATGCAGTGGGGGATGATGGCACAAGAGTGACAGTGTACCGAAAGGAGATGAATGGGTAAAAATGTGTACAGTATAAACAAAAATGAAATGTTTAAAATAATAGAAGTATTCTCTTCCCACTCACGAAGGCATGTTGTGGAGATAGTGGTACAGCTCCACTCATTCGTAACCACGGCACATTTTGGAGGTACCAATGTAATAGGAGGTTGGGTGAGCATCAGATCCGGTCTGCAAGTTTTGGAGAAGAGAAATATTTCTTGGCCTTTCCGATAATTTTTTTCCAAATACAAACGGACACAATTATCTTTTGCCATGCGTTGACTGAAGGGGAAATCGTCATCAGCTTGGCCACACCAAGACTTCACCCTTTTAGTCACTCGTAGCTTAAAAGGTGTCTGTTTAGTTCCCGTAGGTCGCAGCTGTGTTCTGCAATAGGAGCCTTGCTACGGCGTGCGGCGTGTGAAGTCCACGCAAAGTGCTGATAGAGATACTATAAAATTATTTTACCACAGAATACCGTGTAAGCTAAGAACCATGGCTTTGCTTGGTGTTTTGGGCGCTGCCAAATTTTGATGGTGGGTTAAAGCAACCACTCCCGAGACGTCCTTCGAGGTGTCGTGAGATGAAAAATAAGCTAGAGGGGCGCTGGTATATATCCAAAGTTCTGCGCGGGCTCCATGCTCCGTACGGGGGTGTATCAGTGTGTCCGTTGGTCCACAATCTGAACAGATCTCTGTTTCCATCAGATGAATATTACAGCCTCACATTCGTGGGCACGAGGTCGTAGATCACCAAATACCGCACAGGCCCTGCCGCATCCTTCACGACTACTTGCGACAAGATTCTCCACACTAAGTGCAAGTTTATGGACGGGGACATGTTCATAATCTTTACACTCCAAGCCACGGACTTCGTGCCCGCGTGGACATCCAACGTTCCCCAAACGCGCCTTTAATAGATGTTATCCGATTCCCACATTTATTGGGGGTAATAGTTTCTCAGACATTCCAATGTTCTGGGAATCGCAGTTAAACAAGGGGTGGGTTTACGATTGGGGAAAAATTATCCCCAAATCGAAATCATATAGCCGTCAAAGAACTGGACAGATGGCGTTGTACATTGCATGTCAGGAAAAAGAGACTGCTGCATTTAAGCCCAAATTTTATGAGTTACATCCCTCCCTCTCCATCTCGCGCCTGAAGGGTCATAGTACCTTCATATCTCCGTCTGCAAATGAACCAGGTAATTGAAATTATAAGTTGTAGGACTTCCTGAAAGGGGAGGCCGTGTTTGTCCAGACATCTAAAAGGCCGAGGCGACGTTCCACGCGAACCAAGGCTCTACTAAAATCCCACCCACGTGCAGTCCTCTTAGAAATAAACGCATTTGAAATCCCAACCCATGATCACGTCGTACGGAAGAGATCGGAGTAAGTATAACAGGTCCATATTATATATATTTTAACGTGTCTGTCTGTAATATGTCCCACACGGTGTGTGTAGAATGACAACGCTGACCCTTACATAGACTGCCACAATTCCACCTGCCGAGAGCAAGCGAGTGACTCTTGCTAAAACAGTTCCCTCTTTGGCCAATATACCCGTCCCTCGACGTGTGTCGGCAATGTTTTAAACACACTATGTAGCCAACGATGCTACACACGCCCTCAGTTATACCGCCTGCAGAAGCAGGATGTCAGTGGCCCGTTATAGGCCAAGCCTGTCAACATACCTAATCCTGTCCGCAAAGAGTATCTTTTGATATTTAGTGTCGGTATCTTGTGAAGTGAATCCATTGCGTAGGTATGGTGGCATTTCCGAATTACTACACGTCGTCCATCGCATGCGACATCCAATTTTCCAATGTTGTGTAGTATGATGTTCCGTGTGGCAAATATGTTTCACATTTTCTCCGCACCTCTCGTAAGTACCGAGCGTAAATGACAGATTCTAAATTTGCCTCCGCACGAAAATCTCTTCAATCTCGGGTTGGTAGGGAAAATTATGTAATGTCTACAGCTTAAACTCGTATATTTCATGAATGTTTGAAGTACTTACGTTCTGATTTGCTCCATTGAAAGAAATAGTGTTTCTTCTCTAGTGAAATTTATTGCAGTGCTCTAAATTTACTCTGACACCGGCTTCGTGCCCGCTGTCGATTACTTCGATCAGAGTAGTTTTGTGATCTGGTTAACTGGTCCTCTAGTCCGGCGGAAACGCCAGATTACCTCGTCGTGTCGTCGTCCGTTTCAGTAGCCATCAGGCAATCTTCTCCCGCCATATTATTAGGATTTCTCCTAGAAACCTGTGTGCCTCCGCCTGGCATTCTTGGTTGGTGATGTAATTAGATAAAAGGTTGTCCGCAGGTAACACAGATATTAATCCATCATTCGTCGGGTTCTGCGAGGGTACACCTCCCGCATCTACCGACTCTGCAACCATCATGTGCTGGCCCTGCTCCTGTACAGTTGTCTGGTCTGAAATGTAACTCCAGTATTTGCGTTAGGGTGTCCATTTATCAGTTGTTTCGGGGTTGTGCACGTCACATGAGTCAAATTGGCCAGCACGGTAATGCCACCTAGTATCAGTTGCGGCCCCACCTCTACCCAATTGCACCATTTGCGCCCTCGTTTGTTGTAGATTTTGTCGCTTAGTGTTCACAGTTCGAAGTCCCTGGAACTCTCCTGTGCCGTATGGTCTGCAGCATTGCCCACAAAGCAGGTGACTGGCAGTCCCACGTAGGATATCAGTACCAATAATTGTCTGTATATAGTTTATACGGAATGTGCTTGTTCAGGTCCATTGTAACTAGTCGTGTGCCAATCGCCGCTTCATAGCGGTATGTATTTGGGCATTTTTTATCTGTTATTTCCTTACGATACCGGATTTAAGCATTTCTGTTTGATTGACGTCAGCAGGCAATTTGGGCGGTAAGTTGGCTACTTGGACGTGCCTCCTGCCCTGCCTGGCGGGGCACCTGTTTCATAGTTATATATCGCTGTAATTTTTTGCGGTCAACTAATGCAGTTAACGCATGTGCCTGCGCGAAATTATCACTGCTGAACAAAATTTAATTTTTTTTGTCCCACAGACTTCAATTATTGAACTTAGCAGTACGTTTTATGCTGAATTCAGATACGTACATGTATTTTTTTATCTGGAAAAGTTTCAAATATACAGAAGAATTGAAATGTGCAAAATAGTACTTTACGTGCTCTTGAAACAAGCAGAAACTTTCCTCTAAAATGTAGAGTCGTATGACTTACCCCGGAATACGGCGTCATTTACATTCCTCTTCAGTGTCCAGCAATAGTCTGCTACTATACTTGAGGTCCACTTGCCTTGGTACCGTTATTCCATAGCCATAATATCTTGGTGAAATCTTTCACCATGTTCGTCACTGACTTCGACGAGTTTTTCTGGGAAAATTTCCAAATGTTATTCCAGAAAGAGGATTTTCATACTCATATTGCATCCCATAGCTTTATACGAAGTCAACAGGTGCTGCACAACGTCCTGATGGTTCGCTGCTTTTTGACTTCCTAAGAAGTCCTTGCAAATCCTCTTAAGTGACAACCATGCATTTCTTTCGGTCTAATTCCGGTCTTCATTGAACTATTTATCTTGCACCATTTCCCTTATCTGGTGTCCTATAAATATGCCCTCCTTGATTTTAGTGTCACTCATATTTGGGAACTTATTCCTCACATATTCGAATCCACAGCCGGTTGTATCCATACCTTGCACAAAGCTTTTCATTAGGCCCAGCTTTATGTACAAAGGGGCAGATAAATTATCTTCGTAAGAACAAAAAGAATACTGACGACATTTTTTCTCCCCTGGCGTCAGCGATATCCCATTAGGTCACAGTTTATTTACATAGTGATTCTTCTTTTTCCGGCTGAGTCACTCGCACAGGTAATAGCAGTATTTTATGTAACCGTGTTGCTTTCCGAGTAACAGCGCCACAACCTTGAGATCACCACATAACTTCCACTTAAATTCCTCATGCTTAGTCGTTTCCAGGATGTTTTCACAAATTTCCTTCATGTTGGCTGCATGAACCAAAGGAATGAAGGGGAATCTATTTCCGTTGTGGAGTAGAACCACCTTCAAGCTTGCTTTTGACGAATCAATGAACTAGCGCCAATGATCTGTGCTATATTCATGGCCAAGAACTTCCATAATGGAACAAACATCATTGCAAAACACGGCTCCATATTTCTGGGAGAAGAAATCCTTGAATTCTTCATGGCACCCACGGTAAAAACACACCTTAATGGCCTGGCGCAGAAGATTCCAGCCCTTTAACCTGAAGCGAAAAGAATGGGCGATTCAGAAATTCTGGAAACATATTCAGCGTCCAAAAACGCATCAGAAACAGACGTTTTTCCTCCTGGGACAAAGTATTTTTTCACCATGTTATAAAAACTTGCCGTTTAGGCCCATCTATCTGGATCGTCGTAACTTTATTCTCGTCCATTAGTCGATGCTTATTTACCCATTCGTGAATATCAAAAGCCGATATTTTCGAGCTTTCTTTATAGAAAGTACACACCTGTTATACTTTTATGGCTTCGTTTATAACAAAGCAAAACGAAACACAAAGAGAAAGTACTGTATCACTGGATAGCACTCGCCCACGTATAGATTTGGGATGGAAGTAAACATCACCACCCGCACCTTGCGACTGCTCGATCCAGACTATTTATTCAAACTCAGGGTTTTCCAGCCCGTAGTGTAGTCGCTATACCGCTAGACTGGTTCATTTAAATGTACTATAAAATAATTTACTAGTTTGAAGTAGGTGGGATTTTTTTTATGTATGGTGCAAAATAAAATAAAACAAGAGGAAGGATCTGTGTAGTAGAGAAAAACATTTAGGAATGTCGCAGCCCTATAAAGAGCCGTCAGATTTGGAACAAAGTAAGACGCACTGCAATGAAAGGAAATGGGGTAACGAAAATCGAAATATCAGCCATAGGATTTAACGTTGCAGACGATGCTTGTTGCGTGTGTGCTTGTATTCTGCTGTGCGATGTTTAATCAAATCCCTGTCAGCTGTAATTCTTGTTTTGTTCTATTTGTAATAGGCGTGATATTTCATTTAAATTTTTGTGCGCCTTTACTTATTTGATCGAAGTTACTGTGCAATACATTTTCTTTGCGTCCGTACAATGGTTGATCGGATTTACTAGGAATCACATTTTGTGTGTACCTGTACTCTGTTTGGTCGGTGTTACTGTGTGTTACATTTCGTGTGAGCTGGTACAATATTTTATCGGATTTACTGTGCATTATAACTCATGCGCGCCGGTACACTGATTGATCGGTGTTACTGTACTTTACATTTCTTGTGAGCTGGTACTGTGTTTGATCGGATTTACTCTGCATTATAATTCATGCGCTCCTGTACACCGTGTGATCTGTGTTACTGTGCGTTATATTTCGTGTGTGCCTGTACACTGTTTGATCGGAGTTAATCTGTAGTGCTATGCATGTGCAAGCCGGACGTGTTTTGCTGCGATGCAGAAGGATTACATCGGCCCAACTGTACGTAATACCATGCGAAGAGGTTGCCAGGACTTGATGCATGCCCAAGATTTAAGCGGCTGTGTTATTATCCTGTGTAAGTAACCTTGTTTGGCAACATGTTAACTCTGGTCTTTACTCAGATGGGACAACTGAATTCAAGGGCACGCTTCATGTATGCTTAAACCTTGACTCGTAACTGTCCCTTCAAAACTGCAAGATCTGGGTAGTGGAAAAAAATTTAGCATGAAAATTCTTATGCATGCGTAAAATTGTGAAGTTTTATGTGTTTAAATTCATTCTGGGTCCTCTTGTGATGAAGGTGCTTTTCCTTAACTTTGAAGCACTATAGTCTTCTAAGTAAATTCTTTTTCTACCTCACAGTAAGAAAGATTACTTCCATTACAAAAGCAAACAGTAAACGTTTTCCTATCTGTTCTTTATTAAGAGTATAATATGGAACGCACAAATATATTGAGAGGGCAGAGTGAAGTACCTAATGTTAAAACAGGCGATACATATAGAAAGAGCTGTGCTTTATAGGGCTATAGGCTTTTATGTAAGGTTGTTCGGACGCATAATGTGAATTATATTACTGACGTAAATAATCACAAGGAAAACGGGAATTTTTGGATGAAATTTTTCTGAAGTAGTTAACATGAAACCGCTTGTTCTAGTCTACTTTCCTTAACATCAAAGAAACGGCCGTTTCTATTTTACTGTGACCTATGTGGTTTTCAGTGTGTTCAATAATGTATAAACAACGGAATGATGTAGGACGGCATGCCACAGGAATTTTTTCAGAGTTATATTTAACGACGTGGTTGCAGTGAACTTGACAGAAGGAGCTGGTGTAAGACTATTATGAGTTCCGAAAATTGACACACAAATTATAAGTTCTCTTTGACATAAATTTCGAAACTGTATTGCTTAGAACCTTTGCGTTGCAAGGCGATGGCTGAACACTAATTTGAGCTACATAGTTGTAAATTCATAAAGCATTTTATTGTAAATATGTAAACAAACTTTTATATATTTTGGTTATTTTGCCTTGATAAGTCAAACTTTGCCGTGAATAGAATATCACATATGAGTTCATCATAACGCATAGGAATATAGTGGTTGGTGTGTTGGAAGATGTAAAATATATAGGATTGCTTATAAAACTTTTGTGTATACTTCTGAAAGAACAGCTGTTTGTTTGGGCGTGATGGGAGCCTGTGTTTTAATGGAACTGATTGCTAATGCTGAGACTAACTATACACTGTGACCTAGGAATCAGTAACGTGAGTTGAGTCTATTGATACATTCAGTTCTGCGTTTAGAATTATACAATTTAAATAGCCCTCAATTCCTTGTTTATTAACATCAGGCATGCATACTCTTTAAGATGTCATTCCAGCCTGCTTGGAGACAGATAAGGAAAAGCATAAACAGTTTATTTGGGCCGAGGATCTAACGCGGGGTAATAAGAAGTCGAATAATTACAAATCTGGGAAGTTCAGTTAAATTAGGATGGAGTTGCTTGCTTAACGAGTCATGGACAGAAATATTGTCTCTAATTGTGGAAGTTTGGGGGATATTCCTTTCAGCTGCATACAAGTTCAGTTTTGCGAATAGAAAGTTGGAACCTCTCTTATATGACAGGTCACAGTGTAACGAAAATCTTTTTCACGAAAGTCATCAAATATTCCTCGCATATCCAACTCTGTGACCAGCTGCAACTAACCCTACAGTGCAACCGCAAAAATGTTATTAGCTGAACATGTTGTCTGAATCATTGTGAAACTTGGGACGAAGCCCAGCCACGACCAGCTATTAGCTGTCGTCAAGACAGCCTTGTTTTTCGGTGAGACACCACGTATATTTTCGGGTCAATGTTCAACCTTTGTGGGTGGAATAGAAGAAACCTTGATCTACCTTGAAGAAAGGCACCTGTCGAGAAAGGCTCTGAGGATCACCCAGCCTCCTATACCGCGGTACCGGGTCTTTCCCACGGGTAAAGCGGCCAGGGCCTGGCGTTTACAACCCACTCCATCTAGCTCAGAGGATAAAGAATATGTAGAACTATACCTCTACTCCCCGTCTGGGTATTCGTGGCCTGTTCTAGAGTGAAATTTACTTTTTACCCTGAAGATAGATGAAGAGCGTTTCACCGAAGCGTTGCTGCCCACCAAAGAGACTGCGTTGTTTCACAGCACACAAGACGGTATATTTATGTTCACTGACATAACAACCTGAATACTCAGGTTCTGTTAGCTAAGTTTGCTTCATTAAGGATTTCAGGTATGGGTATTTATTCTCATTTCTGTCGCTTATATGCAGGTTTTATGTTAGTAACTGCAAATAAAATTGTGTATGTAAGGTCAGGTGTTGCAGCGGATAGAATTATTTAACTTCAACTAACAGGTTTTGTGGTGATGAAAGTCCGTATTTTGAATATGATGAGAAAGGAGGGAACCATAATTTAGAGCGCCGCCTTTTGTAAGCTATGCAATTGTATGCAGCTGATGAGTTATCTCTACAATAAACATACAGAGCGTGCTGCTGTCTGATGATTGCGGTTGGACTTGGTAATCGTTAGGTACACTCTATCTACTGTAAATTAATATGTACAATTGCACACGCAGTATCTCTCAGCACGTAATGCTTGAAATTTCATTTCACGGGTTACGAAATATAAGCATGATCCGAAAATTTGGTCGCTCCCGGTCTGCTGTTGTTTTTCCACATTTGCCTTCATGATTTCTTGTTAAAGATAGTACAAAACTGACGATATCAACAATAAAGTTGATAGTAGCATTATGCTCCATTTTTGCATTCTTATAAAACAACCTCATAAAACTGAAAGTATGTAAACTGCAAATAAATAACAGAATTTGGCAAACTTAGCTTGTATTTAAAAAACAAAGGTCTGTTGAATAATTTAAGAAATCTAAACAAACCGTAGCAACAATCATAAGGTTTACAGGGAATGCGTCTCAGTTTCATCTAAAGTTTTGCTTCACTTCGACAAATATTAGCCAACAAAAACGCCTGAACATACGTCATGCTTTTTTGTCAGATGTCTATTGACATTGAAAGGGATTATCAGTTATAAGAAAATATTTCATTTCTCATATTTATTCAAAACAACCTTACCTGTTTCACAGTTTTCGCTCCGAAATCACAGCCGACCGAAGAATGTTAACAGCCACTACGCAAGGATGTCAAAGCAATGAGCAAAAACGAAAAAGATCCTTACTTAAGGGTATGAAACCCAAAACCAGATATGCTTAAAAGCCAGGTAGCTCTTTCCAAAATTACTTTTGAACAGCACATTGCAATTGTTTCCCTTTTGAAAGAGATGCCCACAAATTCATATTTACGGGGGGCAAAAAGCAGTACAGTAAAAATCATGCAAGAAGTAATTTCTGCGCGACTTGTCGTAGAACACAAGTGTTGGGCTAACGAAGTGGCTTATGGCCTAGTCTCCAAAATTATCTGTCTTCAACAAAATATGATTTTTAATTATCCCATATGCTATCAGACAAACTGCATCAAGCTATACGATATGTGTTTGTGTGTAGTGCGCCTCACACAAACGAGACAAAACATACATTTATCTACATTTGCAGGACAGGATCCAATTCCGATTTGCGAAATAGACTTTTGTAGTATATGAAATCAGCTGGCAAATAGACAATTGTAAACAACATATAAATAATACTGTTTATAACAATTTATAATCAGCATTTTATAAAATTTTAAACACTGACTTTTAACCTGTACATTTTATATTCGTAGGCATTATTGACTATTTTATTGCTGTAAGTTTTAATAATATTGTGTCAGCTCCCTGATTATGACAGTTAAGCCGAAACATGTAGGAGCGAGTAAGGAATGAAATACATAATAGTAGGAAGGTACATTTGTTGGTACTGTAAGGATTTGCCCTTTATACGGTTCAGTTTCGAAAAGAAGTCTTCCAGGTATTGTTATTTGTTTTAACGATAAACATACCTTCTCACTTACAAAACGTAATATAAGAGTTAAGGTACAGGTAAGGTATAGTAATTCCATTACAGGCCTGGACAGGCCCTGAGGGTTCCAGGAGGATGAGGCTCCCAAATTTCAAGACACTCGGCACATGAAAGTGGTAAGGTTGTCAGCCCTAAGCACCGGCCGGCCTTACCCCCCAGGAAATATTCCTGGTACTCATTTCTGTTAGAGCCTGAGTCAACCGCAGGGCCATAGTGCGGCCGGAAGGATTATGTCAATAAAAAATTCAAATTACACCATCGGGAATCGAACCCGCGACCTTCCGGTTTGTAGCGCAGTGCCTCAACCGACTGCGCCACCGCGTGCCCCCTGTTTAATATCAGAGACAGAAATTATAGTACTATATTGCTAAATTTTACGCTGAGAACGTCCAACACTTGTCACCTTGAGTTGGGCTTCTCTTTAATCTTTCTTTCTGAAACTTAATTTTTGAATGCCATTTCTTTCCTCTTACGTTCTCCGAATTATAATTTTCGCAAATGACAATGTTAAATAAATTTACTTTTGAATTTGTTTAATTTACTTGTATTACAGCAACGAAATCCAAAAATCTTTCCGACTAACCACATGGAGTGAATTCCTTCCTTATAATGAGCAGTCGAGATTAAAGCATTATCCTGCCTTTCGGAGAACCCGAAGATTTATAACGTGTTCACAAGAGTCCGCTACTGGCCGTTATCCTGACTTCGACGTAGCCAAATCAAAGCTTTGTTTCTTATATGAACGTAGACGAAAATACTTTCCCCTTTCAAAAATTGGTATTGACCTCCGTTAGCAAAAGCGAACTGCAGAAAATTGCACTAAAGCTGTAATGTAAATTCCAACAAAATTGAACATTGTTTTCTTGGGCTGTGAAGCATTGCTTTCGAGTAGCTATGCACCAGCTATTCGAAAAAGCCTGAAGATTCACTCATAAGGGTAGATGTATCAGAATATACATTATCATATCCATCGGACAGTAACCCTTAGAATCAACGCGATAAAACCCTAAAATCCCACCGATTTAAAGTACGTAGACTGTGTGTGTAATCCGGTGTCCTTTTTCAGTATTTCAGTAATGAATTTCCCTGTTTTCTGATACTGTTCTACCAATTCTCCCATCTTTTACCAATATATTTAATTATGGTACTTTATATTCGTTCTCGTTATTGTGCAAAAAACACATAACCATCTCCTTTCGCGGGAGTGACGTTTCTGAAAACCACCCGCCGAAAAGCAAAGCCGCGAAGGGCCAAATTAAAATCTTAAGAAAAAATGACTTTTCAGAGATAGTCACACATGGAAATTGGTGGTATATAACCTTTTTACGTAGGACATTTCTTTGTGGTATATAAACGACATTGGAGAAATAAGAGCAGTAATGACAGCAGTGTTTGTAACAATTTGCTGTGTACTGTGCTGTAACATGTTTCGGCTCTTTTGAAAAGCAACCGTTAGGAAATGTAAAGTATGTACTGAAAGAAGGATTGTGACGTAGATCAATAAGAGTTTTTATTTTATCGTGCAGTATGTGATAAACTTTCGTTAAGTATTTGACACTGTTTGATGATAGCTTTCTAAAAGCACCGAAACATGTTGCAATAAAATGAACAGGGAATCATTACATACTTAGATGTCATTGGCCGCTCTTATTACTGCATTGTCAAATATAAAAATTAATAACTCAGATAAAGTAGAGGAATATGATTTGTTTTTGGATTAATTCAATATTCCTGAATGAAATTTGGTAAGACGATCAAAGGGCAAAGAACGAAGGGCGGAGCAGCAGAGGGAAATCTTGTTGAGAAATAAGCCATCACCGTTTCACTGCGTACAAGTGTGGCTTCCTTGTGTCTTATCACGACGATCGCTTACATTAGCACGACCTCGAATGAGCAGGGAAAACTCACAGCGAAGCCTGAGTTTTACCACAACAATTCTTCAAAGTATAAACACAGACGAAGGAGTACGGTTCTATTATGTCATAAAAGCCTTTATTATATGTTTATTTTTCTCGACCCAGTACCTTGAATATAGTTTTACTTCATCGTGAATCTCTTCGGATATTATTTTTTCACCCCTGACAGTTCAGTACTTTGTTTGGTTTTAGAGCTATTAAGCAAACGAAGAAAGGGATTTTCTAACAAATTCCTGCTCTTCCGTGTATTTTTCATAATCCACTGTACGATCAGCTGGTTGATACTCTACATAGAATTGCCATTACATACCGGTAAAGGGAAGCGTAGAATCAGTGCTATCTACGAAATACATCAAAATGGTTTACATGTATTAATCTAGATAACGGGAAAACCAATGCATCACGAGCTCTCAACCGCAGCTGTGACCAAAGGTCACTTGTCAGAACCACGCATCATATAACCCCCACTTTCCATTCTGCAGGCCCGTGGTTGTAAGTTTGCCATGATGCATGCTGGTCGTCTAGCACCAATTTTTGTTAATAGCAGACATACCAGTGAAATCGGCATGCCTAGCGTCCACTGGGTAAGCGGACTGAGCAGAAGCTAGGGTTTCCTGGATGCGAAGTGTGTGGTAGTCCATACTCATGTACGTGTAGTTAGATATTAATTTGCTTTCACGCCCCAACAGCCTTCATGAATTATCAGAAAGGAACGAGGTGACACTTAGTGTAACACTTTACACTAATTTTAATTTCATTTTGTCATTTGTTACTTGTTTTGTGTTTATTGATCTCCATAATCATAACACTACTATGCGACACGAAACTGAACCCAAATCTCGTTAATTTGCCTTTGTAAAGTGGAGTAAAGAAGCACGTGCTGTTAATTACTTTTAATTCCATGGGTTGCCACATTTGCTGTGCAGCTTTATGTCACTGAAATTTTTGTAAATCACACATGAGCGTAAAGGAGAGAGAATGAAAAGCGGAGACTTTATTGTTAATTTGAGTGGTGACAGCAAACAATATTTGCGTAAAATTTCACCGGAAATTGTTCATTAAGAGTAAGAGTTACATGAATGATTGTAAACCCTCTCAATTTGGGAAATTTTGTTTTAATATAGGGTACTATACATTTTGGGGACCGCGGTAGCACAATGGTTAAGGTGCTGTGCTACAAATCAGAAGTTTGCTGGTTCGATCCCAGCTGTCGTCAGTGGATTTTTCATTGACATAAAATCCTTCCGATCGCACTATGGCCCGGGGGCGACTCAGCCTCTAACAGAAATGAGTACCAGGAGTATTTCCTGGGGGTAAAGGCGGTCGGTGCGTAAGTTTGACAACCTATCACTATCCTGTGCCGTTGTCACGAAATCTGGAAACCTTAACTTTCTGGAACCTTCTGGGCCCCCGCGGGTCTGTAACGGGACTGCTTTGCATTTTTACTATAAATTTCACTTTATATGGTCGAGTCGAAATGACACTTTAATTCAATTTGCAGCCCTAATCACGAAATCACTTTTATGCAACGTGTAAATAAGATTACTGTTGTCTGGAATGTGAAAACATGTATTTCCGCAGATAGGTGTCAAAGTTTCGGAGTAACCTGGTTTATTTTTTCACAACTGTTCTGCATCGAGGCTGGAGGCAGCAAGTTTCGTCGACATAGTGTTTGCCTGCTGAAGGACAGAGCGTCATATCAAAGACAACACAATTTCTTTTTAACTGCCGTGGACATTTAAAAACTGAAAAGCAGAAAGGTAAAGCTGTCCCATTAAAGGACTTGGCAGGCCATTAGGGATCCAAGAGGATGAGTCTCCTAGAATTTCTAAAAAAATCGGCACATGAATGTGCTAAGGTTTCAAGCCTTATGCACCGGCCGCCATTACCCCCAGGAGATATCCCTAGTACTTATTTCTGTCAGAGGCTGAGTCGACCTCGGAGCCATCATGCAATGCAGCCGGAAGGATTAAGTCAATGACAAATCCCACAAAGCCTATTGGGACTCGAAACCACAATCTTCCAAACTGAAGAATGTTGAGCGTTTTTTCGATGTCAACCTTATGCAGGTCTGATTGTTTTGTATTAAAGTACTCTAATTGGCGTTATTTTTATTCACAACGTTGTGGATTGTACTAAGTACTAATAATTGGAGGGATGTTGCTGAATATTCTATTTCAGAGTTTTGTCTTTTCTTGACCCTGACTTTCTGCAAGGCACACCAATATGGCTTCCTTGCGTAATTTGATGTGTTTCATAGCAGTGTTGAAACTGCAAGTCTAAGAATCTTCGAAATGTCTGTAACTATTTAGCAGCGGACTCAGGGTAACGTCCCAGAAGACTTGTGTCATCTGTGTCACTGCCACGATTCACTACTATCAGGAGCCATGTTTATGCACCTCTCTGAAATTGTAATGAACTTAACCTGTTTTCAATGTTCCCAGGTTTGAGTAGTCCCGGTCGTGAGAGCTTAAGTTATGATGGGCAAACAGTGCGGCAGATACTGTATGTGGCTCCTTCTGTCGGATGCGAAAGACAGTACAGTAAAATTCTCTGGACCATGTATCAGAGTTCCACCACGGAAATATCCGTTCCTTATAGCGGTAACATACTTTCGTGTACAGTCTGTATGTCTGTCTGATGTTCCTGCATTTACCAAGAATAGGCTGTCGTCGTATCAAAGAACTTCCTTTCCTACGCCATGCTGGAATGTAGGATCATCTCTCAACATGTTCTAGATCTGTAGAACAAGCAAATGAAGATTAATGTGACAGTCTGTGCTGATAATATCCGGACAGTGTGAACTGTTGTTCTTCACCGGAAATGTGCTGGGCGTCACCCTTTGTCTCCATCCCCCGCCTCCCGAATCCGCCATGCAGAGCACGCCTAACTCTGCAATATTTCTCCTTTTCTCAGCTGCTGAACTTGTTTTAGAGAAGCACGCTCCTAGCGACAGAACATGCCATTTTGAACATGTGACCTTCCATTGTATGCATGTCGACATTTTTCGGCCTTCTGTAAAATTCAGAAAACTGTATGAAAACAATGAGGCGTAAGGTTAAATTTTTCATTTACGTAACTTCGGGCTTTGATGAAATTTAAATGAGCGTCCGTAGCAAATATTAATAAACTACGCACATTTTCCATCAGATTATCTTCACGCTTCTCAATGTAAAAGGCAAACATTCTTAGTAAACTAATGGTACTGATATGTTACTTTTATTTCATTTCGTCTTAATTTCTTGAGCAACCCTGGGAACAATACTGCTTCCTGTAACACGCAGTATAATACATGTACGTTGAGGTTAATCGGGAATTTTTTTTGAGGAACTGAACAATATACAGAAAGAAAATAATTCTAATTTTGATGTATCATCGTCAGAAAAATGAATGTAAAATTCTTTGCACGCTTACTTGCACCACGCAATGATGGTATGAAGCGAAATGTAACAAAATCTTAACATCAGGACTAGATACAGGTATGTAAGTAGTCAGCTTCAATCCCCGGCTGATTTTTCCTCGATACACCTTGAACAGGAAGCTGGCTGAGGAATAGAGACCGTCTCGATGCCTCTAAGAAGAGAAGAAATTTTCTGCTGTGCTCGAATTTAAACCTACGTAACTCGTTCTTCCATCTTCTACCCTAGTACAATCACTGTAATCCTCTACACTTGACTTTTAAACTTGAATAAGTAATGTGTTACCCTAGCTTCAGAAAGTTGGTCTTTCGAAAACTAAAGTAACTAAGACCGTTAAATGTCATTTCTGTTCTCGTACACATGTCTCAGTTTGTTGCCCTAAAAGGCATTTCACTCTAAGGGTCTTTGGTCCTCTAAAGTTTTCAACATGCTAGTGGGTCAATCCGCAGGGGCAGAGGATGTTACTTTTTGGTCATATTTCGTCAGGCTTAGTTCAGTAGTAGAAAATAGAACACGCCCCACAGAATGACGCTAATGACTCTGAAGTCGATTCGGTCTTCCATGCTAATGTCCTGAAAACTCTCACACAACAACACGGAAAAGAAACTGCATACGATTTTAAAATCTTACAAGGTGGAAATGAAAAATTTTGACTTTATGCGGATAAATGCACTGAGTGCAAAGGGCAAGCTCTGAGAGACAATTTTTTGAAGAAGTAATTTCCACAGTAGAAACGTTGTACTATGTGAAATTTGTTTTCAGTTCTTGCAGTGTGTACCGACTTTTTTGTATTTCTCCCTTGAGCCGGTGCAGAGTAGCGAGTAAAGTGACTGCGCTCTGGTCCAGATGATAGGGGATTCAAATTCCAGCAGGTGCAAAATTTCATCGCTTCTGCACAAGGACCAAACCGGCTGTGAGTCCCATTCAATGACTATCAGAGATTCCTTGCTGGGGTAAGGCTGACCATTCACCCACTCACCTTCTTCTAGAGCCGAGATTTCCATTCTGCCTGAATGTCTTCATGGCATGCAGGCAGAACTTATCTTTGCCTTCTTCGTTTTTTAATCATTAATTTAAATCTTATTTGGTTTTCTCTGCTAACTTTTCAGTTTGAAACAGAGTTCTAAACCTCTTGTTGTGAACTCTTAAGTATGTAAACTTAAAATACATTTTTTATTTAATAACCCTTAAATAATGCATTATTTAAGTATGTTTTCTTAATAACAATTCTTCTTGGAAAATATTTTTATTTTGTTGTTCACCACAAATATTCCTTCTCGTAAAGTTTTAGATTATTTTCTGTAGGGTGTTTCATTAAATAGAGCTTTCTAATCTACAGGTTGAGCATAAAATCTTTCCCTGATTACAAACATTTATTACAAGAAAACTACAGTACGTGGAATATTTTTTAATGTAACTCAAGAAGTTTTTTTTTATTTACAACAAATTAGTACACTTCAACATATGCGCCTTTTGTTGCACGGAGGACGTCTAATTGCTAATCAATTTCTCCTCACGTGTTCTCCAACATGTCCTCAGTTACTGAAGCAAAAACTTCTGTTATTCTTGCCTTCAGATTTATAATATCTGGAACTGGTGTCGAAAACACTTTGACCTTAACATACCCCATAAAAAGAAGACAAAGGGGGAAGAGTTAGATACACACAGATGATGCAGACCAGGGATACAAC
>Ga0123352_10001564_pt1 | contig 30608 bp, 19 predicted proteins | sample TergutLab28metaG_FD_89700 | JGI IMG/M metagenome (GOLD analysis project Ga0123352, IMG submission 89700) | Labiotermes labralis P1 segment gut microbial communities from Petit-Saut dam, French Guiana - Lab288 P1 | ecosystem: Host-associated > Arthropoda: Insects > Digestive system > Gut ...
TATATATATATATACATCCATATGTCTTTGGTCATGATAATATTCTTTCATGTTGAATAAAACATCCTACAATCAATAATTGTAATACCTTACTTTTTTAAAGCCACTGCCTTCAAGTAACTTACCATCTAAAGAATGTAAACCTGAACATACTTTATACTTATTTCTGAAACACGTACCATAAAACCCCACTCAACAACACATGTAAGTGGCAAGATCAGAATGATATTTCAAGAGTCACCACTGGAATTCTAATGTGAAGATTTAATTATGCCTAATACAGAACACAGTCTATACAACAAAAACAGGAGGAGTGTGAATATACACTCCGTTCATGGACTTCTATAGTAAATTACTATCAAGCCTTCACACACAATACAGTAATAGTGACATCCACTACATCTGGGACCAATGGGTAGCTGGATACTTAACATGTCTAGTGTCCCTAGCAACCTCATGGACAGACCTAACCATTTTGTCACATGATATCCTGCCCTGTATTCCCTCCTACACTGTCTACTCCCTTTTCATAATTACATACATAACATAGTGTATGTAGAATCTAAAAAAAAAAACCAACCAAACAACAACAATTAATTGGCAGACTCTCAAAATCAGTGTTGGATGCTGCCAAATGATGGAACAGTGAAATCTAATAAACCTCTTTAAGTCAATTTCTGGTCCACATAGCTTTCTAGATCATCCAGTGCCATAAATAGAGGCTTTTACTGTACCTGGTTATTGCAACATGTGTCTTTTGAGACCGTCACAATTCTCTTCAATACTAGATCCTGTGCGAGACAATTCAATCTTATGCATGTATATCCCATTTGCCCACTTACTTTAAATGACAATGCTGCCTACATTTGAGATTATTTCTACTGCTACAATTAGTAATATTCCTAAACACATTCTTCCTACAACAAAAAATATGAAAAACAATCAAGCATGACATACTTCCAAAAACTGAACAAAGGTTTTTCTACTGTGTGGAGTTACTCTACATAATATATATGCACACTGTATAATGTATGAAAAAAACCAGAGTTTTCTCTTCTTTACAGAATTTGTGACTCTTTTTTTAATACAGTAATGGGACAGGAGCAAACATCTTCCTTACTAACCCTTCCATGTCCTTGTGATGACTACTTGAATCTGTGTTAGTGTGCTTGAATGCCAGTTGCTCTAACGTATGTGGCGTACCTGCGACATGCAAGTACTTGCAGGAAAGAAAGAGGCCAGTAATAAAAGTGTGAATGACAGGAGAGTTTATGGAATACGTGCCTCATCATGGCAATAATTTTCATTAAACCTGAAGTTAATCTTATGCTTAAACCCAAAATATGCCACTATTGCGGTTTAAAGATCTACAGCCAAAAATTCTTAAAGTACACATATAGTATGTACATTATGCACCATAATGGTTAGATCACTCTGCCTGATTAAACATGAATAAACTCATTCAACAGAATTAATAAAACATTTTTATGATTTTGGAGCATTTTGAAAGGAATCTTCAAGTTCTGTAACAGTGGGGAATTTCCTTATCAAGAGCATGACCAATATCGATTTCTGAAGCAAAAACTACTGTAATTTAGTTAAAGAGTTCTATTGCACAGCTCTGTTCAATAGCACATATTCCTTATGGTGACAGCATCCCACACTGCAATCCAGCCATGTTCAAATATATCACCAACAGATAATATTCAAGAAAGTCATTAATATGGAATATGAAGGGTCATACTCAAGAAGGCTTACTACATACTACATGTTGCACTTATTCTTGCAATGGCATAGCCTTATTACTTTAATTCATATTTCACATTCATCAGTTCCATTATATTTAAAAATACATACTGTTCAAATCATCTGGCAAGATGCTGTCAAACATTGAACCAGATTCACAGGCCTCCACATAAAGCACAAGCTACAAAAATAAAAAAAACCACTGGCAACATTATAATATATAAAACACTAAAACTGAATTCAAATTTTGTTCAACATTCACTTTTACTGTCTTTGAGTAACACACGTCTGGATTTATACGAAGAGATGCAAGGACACTTCAAATTTCAAATTGTGTTAACTTTTGATGAGCTTTCTGTTTCAGTTATAGAATAATGAAAAAACAACTGCCAAAATACACACAATGACTGAATTTGTATAATACCTGATATCGGTGAACATTACTTAAACTACACTCAAAAAATTTCTTAACAGTATCCAACAATATGGACTACCATTTAATGTGAAATTCCAATACTGGATTCAAGACAAATGCTTGCATTACATAAAGTCCAAGCACATAACTTCAGGATTTCATTCAAACAATCTTCTGAGAAAAATGTGGAGTACAATCTCAAACCAAAAATTCTGATAATATGAACTCTACACATATTAAGGACACTGTAATTATGGGTCATGATTTTGGAACTGTAGCAGTGATGTTGTGAAACTAATGTTGAGTGCTGACTCCATGTACAAAGACACACAACAGAACAGTGACAGCCTACAATGAGTACTTCACTACAGCAATAAAAGTCACATACACCAATGCCCTCTTGGTGCTATATATATGGAAAAATCACACATAAAATTTTAAGATTTCTTCTGGACATTTTGTCCTTATGAGTGATTCCTAACTAGATACAACACTTTTCCATTACTTCTTACACCAACTATACTTGCACTTGTGCTTCCAAGTTATTCACAGCATGGGTTCATTAAGGTGCTTCAAATTCACCCTCTTGACCACTCATTTTGCTGCTGTCCACATGCTGCAGAGAACAGGTCCCAGTAATTTGTCAGAAGCATGTACACTGTATAAAAAAGCTTCAAACTTCTGTTCATGCAATGCTAATGGCATAAAGAATTTTGACTTACTCTGTGTCATTTTCCTGTCTTCTATGACAAATGCTTTGAAATTAACAAATACTACCATATTCACAGCAATATTTTTAAGCCTTCGTACCATACAGTAATCTACAGTAGTATACCTGACGATAATGTAGTTCAAACCTGGCTATTATGAACATCCAACCAAGTAAGCATTTTTACAAATCTTATAAATTCTTGTTATATTGAGGTCACACTGTATTTGAAGGCCAATAAATTTGGAATTAATGTGATATGAAGACTGTAATAAAATCAAGAACAAAATACACTCTGAGACTATTCCACAACTTAACCAGTCATGTAGAGTGTGCAGATAGTTCACAAAGATCACAACATCTGACAGGTATAAGTACAACACAGGAATAAATAGGGTTGAGTACCATGACATATTACATCCTACAGTCCTAGTGGATCAAATGAAGAGAAGCTGAAGAAAATGCTTCTACTAAAAATTAAATAACCTACAGTGAACTACCATAGGTGTACAAGTACCCCTTGTAAGCAGAAGATACAAACATACCCTCTTATACAGAAATACAGGTGCTGAACAATAGGACTGGTGTCCAACCCAACCACTCATAAATTGGAGCGAAAAATAGTACCCTTTATATTTCCTCCAATAATTCTTCATCAATAAAAATCAGTAATAATTTACATATCTGTAAATACAAAACCCTGCATGCATTTCCAAAACACAAACACATGCGTGCATGTGCAATTTCTGAGGACTCATCCACATCCACGCTATGTTACACTCCATATGCTACTGTGACTGCTCACTGCAAAGCCCACAAGCAAATTCAGTGTTATGCGGCTAATGATGTCGCTGGTCCTAGTGAGGTTATGGAACACCATGATGGCAAAGAACATATTACGTGAATGTTTCTGTAAGTTTATAGAAAGTAACAGTTTTATTTAAACTGACTAAAATGCACTAGGCAGAATCTTGAGGGCACACCATAACAACAAATCAACTGCTGCAACCCCACATGGAAAAATACTCATTACTTGGTTTACATTATATGTTTAGTCACAGAATTGAAAATATATAGACATTACAGTTATACAGACAAAACAGGCAGAACAGCTAACAGATCAATCATCAAATTCAGCAACTTACAGTTCTACAAACCTTAGAATGTGAGCTAAGTGTCTGAATAAATAAAGTAATGCTTTACAGTAACAAATACATAAATCACAAGTTCCACCAACAAATACTAAACAAAATTCCATTCCCCCTGACACACTTTGGCTTAGAAATATACCTTGTTAACTCCAAAGTATTTATGTAAGAAAAGCTGAAGAAATTTTAGCCATAAGAATTTCAGCCCTTCTTACCTGCGCAAACTGCTTCTTAACTGCCATTTTCTTTAAAGCCTTTATTAGATCATCAGCATACAGCTCATCACTTGGAAAGGCAAGGATACCTGGAGCACCGTGGTCAACGAAGTTAACAAATACATGATCTTTTGGCCCACTGCACAAATAAATATTACATTAGGTTACTACACTTTCTACAATAATTACAGCAGTACAAAATGTAAAATAAATTAAACAGTTTAGCTTCACCACAAACATGTACATTTTTATGTCATAAATACACACTTAATGCAGCCTTGTGGTTTTTATATGGGAAACCTAATCAGAACACACAATCTTTCATTCATTATTACGTAAAAGTTGTGTTCAGCATTTTTATGTTGAACACAAATGACAATGACAGAGATACATCTACTGTAATTTGAAGAGACCTTCTGCATTGGACACCATCAAATTTTAACTACTGGGAAATCCAACACATTAATTTAAAAATGAATAAGATGATGATGAGACATCTTAGAAGGAAGTATTAATACTAGCAGTATATGGCTACTTGGCCTACCTGGTAATATTGTAATGTAAAGAAAGCCACAAAATCTTTACTAACTTACAGTATTTACCTGAACATAAGACTAGAATTCTTTCCTAATTCTTCATATGAAAATTCTGAGGTTGCCTTATAAACAAACAAAAGTTAAGTATGTTCTGCAGAGGTATACTTTACTGAAAATTGAAAATTTTGAAGTATCATACACAGAGGGTCAATGCATGTTCAGCTAAATATGGTATCTGCCATTAAATAAAGAATAAATGAACATTTTAAGCAGTTTTCAGGTTGTTCAATTTCACACAAAACTCTTTTGTTTGTGGCTAAGGCCGTCAGTTACAGGCTTATGATCATTCATGGCCATTTCCGGCCAAGAAAGATAAAGGAATCCTTTAAAAAGATGACACTGTCCAAGACAGAAAAGATCTTAATTAATACACATTCATTTCAAAACCCAGTTTGTCCAATACCTACACAGCAGAAAAATTTTAAATCTGAAGAGCAGTGATGACCTCTGATGGTGTTAAGTATGTTGTGATATTTCACATCATTCAAAAGTTATCAGAAACTAAAGAATGCACTCATGGACATAATGCACTTACACTATTTTCCTTACCACTGGTTTACTCATTCACATGTAACTTAACAACACTGTGTCAACTACAGCACATGTTGTACAATGACTAATGGAACTGAAAGGACTGGAGAAGATACCAACATAGCTTATTTTGTGTACTATTGGAACAAATAAGCATCAACACAAAATTCTGCAACCAGAATACCCACCAATCCAGTTATGATTCAAACCAGTACCTCCCACATACACAGCTTTATCAATCTGCTCAGTCCCTTGCCTTACACAGTAAGTTTAAAAATTACTTCCCTCCTGAGAACAAAACTACATTTATTGAAAGTAACTGTCACAATGCTTGAAGCAAGCAAACAAACAAACAAACAAAAAAACAAACACGAACCTTTTGATTACACGTCCTGATCCAATTCCCTTCATTCCTCTTGCATCACCTGTCAAAACTTTCAAAAAGTTGGTGGAGTTCACAAACTAGAAAGTAGAAAATAACATATTACACTTATCCATCATGTTCATACACTATGTGCAGTCTGTGACAGACAAGCATGTGTAATGCAAAGTATAAAACACTTCTCAATTTTTTCACACACCTGGGTCTGTTTATGACCACTACAAATTCTTTTCTGATTACAACAATGCAGTTTATTCCAGTTTAGTACAGGGTTACCATGAACAAGGATTAAAAGTCACTGAATTCACCCTTAGGTGCCAAACACGACTTGAGCCAATGCACAGTGTGACAGTGAGGAAACCAAATATTATCTAACATTAATGGCCAAGAATGTGTACAGTATTGGGTAGCCATTTAAATCAAAGGTCTTTACAGAGTACTGTGGGCACTTAATTCTGGTGCTAAAGGGTTAATTATGGGTTACCAATAGAACATAATATATTTGTGCATATATTATTTTACAGTATATAAACTGGATTAAGGTGGTTCTATTGTGTTCCAAAATTTGGGTTCTGAAAGATGGTACAGTCATAAAAACTCCAGGGTCTATAAAAAGGAATTTCTTGGCCAGACAAACAACTACCAATTGCTCGACCCTGTATAAGATGCAATGTCACATCCATCATATGTGAGCTCCAAAGCCGTGTGTCTAGTATAGTTCTAGCTTTAGTCTACAACTATCAAAATTCCATAAATGCAAATGTATTACTTTTGTCCCCCTTATCTTAAAATATAACAGCTGAGGTTCAAGTCCATAAATCTGCCCTGGGAGCTACATTACTTCATCAACAAAACTAAACCTGTAGTGGTGCATAGTTTTCAGCAATTCTGAATAAATCTTAAAATGACCACACTTTTTCCATGGATTACATTATAACAAACTGCCACATTTCAGCACAGCAATGAGAAGGGTAAAGTGTTGAATATGTATGTAGCAGTGAAAGCCACAGCTCCACAAATTTAACCTGGATGGCAGATGGGAGTGAGTGGTTACTTTCATGCCACAACCAGTAATATAATGAGACATCTTGTGCAACGTAAGAAAAGACACAAATGATGTAAACAGCCCACACACACACACACATGGAACATATAATGGAATCTAAAATTACAGAAAATTTGGTTCGGTATGTACATACATACTTTTCCCTGAGACAAAGTTAATGCAAACATCAGGTTTCAAATTTTGGAGTTATGTCCATATTTAAACATTCTTTAATAAACAAACAATCAGGTTTCAGTTTTAAACTCTGGACTTAGCAAGCATCCAAGTTGAAAAGTATGATCATGAGATATGAGACAACTACTGCACCTGTCCAGTGTAATCCTTCAAAACTCCACCATAGACATCTGAACCATTTGGTTGATTGATTATTATTCCTTTTGTTGGATTCCTATAAAAACACAAAACTATTATTTTACTCATTACTTAGTCAATAATTTATTTTCATCCAAAAATGACAAATCATCTTTAATAGTCATGAAAGTAGAAATCTGTGCAGAAAGTCAAATGAAATTCAATTACTTCTGTATAAATCTGGTAAATGGTGTGCCTCTAAACACACATATGCATAGTATGTAACACTTTCTTTGAGATTTACCTTCTATGATGCCAGTACTTCAGATTACACAGACTGGATGGCAAGGTAAGTTAAAAAACCAATAAGGATTTGTATGGAAGCAGGTATAACCTTATGATGGTACTATCACAGCATTTTCACAGAGGAATGGAGGAAATATATGAAAAGCCAGTCTTGTCAGTATAGCCAGTATTCTAGCTGAGATTTGAACTAGGCACCTACTGTATGTAAGTCTAAAGCATTAATGCTACACCAGACTGCTTATCTGTGTATTGTACTGATAAGACAATATTTCTCAAACCATGTATTCACATGAACACACACCAAGTAACATGCAATGGACTGCCACCATAATTATGTCTGCATAGGTGCAGGCAATTAGAAATGCTTTTCAAAGACATGCCAGGTTAATGTTGTTTTCGTGTTCTAATATACTTACTCTTCATTATTCGCTATATCATCATACATCATGACAATAATATTTTCATCTGGAATTCCATTCTTGTGAAGAATTTGATAGGCATGGCAAACATCAGCCTGCCAACAGAATGCAACATATTCAGAAAATCAAGTTAATATATAAACATAATTCTTAATGACTTATCTTACAAGTATTAAAAAATCATACCTCAGAACTATTTACTCCACTAGACATCTGTGTATGTCCAATATGAAGGTACAAAAAAAGATAAAGCTTTATACTGACCATGATCGAAACCCCCAGAAATTGTGGGCTGTGTTACTATTCATTACCACATCCTGAGAAAGTCCTACTACAGACCTTAGCTTGTGTGAGAGAACAGGGAAGACAAAACTAATGGAATGAAAGCTAGACAGCTCAGATACCATTCGTGGATGGAGATGTAAATATTAATCACCAGTTCTTGTGAGATTCATTGTTATAACACACATGTACTTCACCAATCACCAAACATGTCAATGGCTGATAACCCCTTGTTTTGACCATTCTCAAGTTTACTTATACAGTATTTTATCAAACAAACTGCACAATCAATGACAAATAATCATTTGTCACTAATTTTTTAGATCTATACAGTCATCATCAGGGAGGTATATACAAAAGCATACAAGAACAGTAAATTCTGTCAAAGCTGTGCACAGGTAGAGTTACAATACATTATTCTCAGTTAATGTTACTAAAAGTGTATCAAATATAAATCCACTAACAAACATTTTTAACGATTCTAAGCAAAATTTTATTTTATCCTACAATGGCAACAAACAGTTATGTCAATGTTTTGTCATCTTCAGTCCAAAGGAATATCCCTATCTTGCCTGGTTGTTGTTCATGCCATGGTAGATAACTGAAAATGTGTAAAGTAATAGATTTATATTTTAAACCATTTGATAATTTTAATTGACAATACAGGCAGGTCTCATTTTACACCACGGATACATTTCTAAAAACGTCAAGCAAACTGAACACAAAATTCCCATTTAAAACATTGACTTCCTGGGAGTGAAAGGACTAACAACCTCATCCTACATAGTGTATGACTATACCAGGATTGGACATATGGAACAGTAAAGTACATATGTTCTGTATATACAATATACATACATTTCTATACAATATATTTATTTATTTCTAATGCAGTAAAAATGTAAGAGATCCACATCCATAGCTTTTGGTACAGTTCATTGCGTTAGGGCTGTGGTAGTCTTGCTATACAAACACTTTAGTTCTTGAATTCACACTTTCTGTAATTCTATCAGCATTATCACGAATTGTATGTAGGCTACTATGACCAAGTCTAACATTGTGGCATACATAAAAAATTCATTCACCTTTTTTCAAACCAACCTATTACATCTAATTTCTCTTCATTACAGATTGTCTTATGCCGATTTTTCACTTGGATAGCACTGGGTGATGTAAATTTACACTTCTCACTCAAGTTGGTAAGAAAGCCAATGTTGCATGAGAGGAAACTATATGAGCCACGTGATTATATCACTAACATAATCAATCCATTTACATAACTGATGATGTGCACTGACATCTCTTTCTGCTAGCCTCCAACGAAAGACAAGTGTGACCACAGATTGTCTATACCAAATCGCATTAAACCAAAAATTACCACATATCACCTACGCCAAAAAGCATTATAGCAAACATTATCATGTAAATTCAAAAAGTGGTGTAAATTTTCAAGTCACGTTAAAGCGAAATAGCGCAAAAAGAAATCACATAAAAAGAAATCTGCCTGTATTGTATCTTAACTCTCCCTCTCTACACACGCATGCAAATTCTCTCTCTCTCTCTATGGAATTTGTGGTACTTGAATGCCTTTGTATGTAGACCTCCCTGAAACACTTAGGATGTACATAAGAGACAGATGATTATTCATTACTGGTTGTGCAATATGTTGGATCAAATACTGTATAATCAGTCTACTGCATGGCACACGGATTATGTTAAATTGTAGATGTTCAAGCTTTCCTTACACTTGCACTTACGTGTTTATATACATATATATCACCCTGCTCTCTTACATGGTGCTGTCAGCAGCCTACTCAGCACTAGACAGCAAAGTTTCTTGAAGCAGACTTGACAAAGCAACCACGGCAGCCAAAAACTAGTGGCCAGTGCTCTAGTAATTAGTGCATAATGCTAGTGATCTAAAGGCCCCGCAATCATTCCGGAACTACCACCACTAATCTTAAACAGGCAGTGTCAGCACTATGAAAAACCAGTCACCTAAATATGGAAATAATCAACTGTGAAAATACAATTTATAGGACACACCTCTGACAGTGTCTGAACATAACTTTGAGACAATTAAACACTGACACAAACATTCAGACAAGCAATAACATGACTAAACTGCCTCAGTTGAAACAATACAGTTAAAAGACTGCTGCATTTTCACAAATCAAGATCCTCATACATCTGAAACCCTTAAAACATTTATGGACTTACAGACATAATGCAATTATACCTGATGTCTATAGTTGTAATAATCATTAGACCCAGCTACCAAAAGGGCCCAAATCTTTCCTCCATTTTCAAGCTGATATCCACATGATGAGTACAGAATCATCAGGGATGATACCAGTATGCTAATACATCTAGGCATCTTCACAGCCTATAAAGACACAAGCACTGACAGATAATAGAAAAACAAAACTTTCATTTTGTGAAATGTAAGGCTCAACATATTTCTGCATGAAGGTTTTGAAGAGGAGAACCTGATTTTCAGAAAAAGTTCTTCTTCAGACTACAGACAGAAAAGAAACTTCCAGATATATGGAGTACCTTAAAATATGGTGATCGTATGTATACACCTAACAATAAATGGTCAACTTGGGAGTTGGATGAGGCCTAACAATCCCCCACTATAAAAGGTCTGCATGTTAAAAGTGTTAACTTCTGTTTAATGAGTTCTTTGGTAATGCAAAATGCATGAAACTGGTGTCAAACAGGATCTCCTAGCAGATATTGTGAACATGGTAGTACAATTTCACATTCCCTTACAAGTGAGGAACTTCATAAACTGAGCACCCATCACATTGACAAGGACAGTGTACCATGGAGTTTGTCTGTTAATCTATTTTTAATCTATTTGGAGACCATACCATGGCTCAGGCTGTCACCAACCTCTCAACATGGAGGCCCACTTTTGGTCCCAGTTCAGTCCATGTGAGAATTTTGGTAGACCAAGTGGCACTGTAACAAGTTTTTCTCCAAGCATTTCCACTATCACCTCTCAGTATTTCCACCAATGGTACATACTCATTCATCCATCCATCAACAACAGTAATAATCTTAGTAAGTGACAACATTGTTATAACACATTTCAAAAAACTACTTGGGTGGGGTATGGAGTGAAGAGCTTTAACAAGCAGATTATAATAAATATTTTTCACAAACAAAACAGTGTCTGTTTTTAATAAAACTGTCACTGGTAATTCACAGACACATGCCTGTAGACTTTGAACATAAGTTAAAAAGGTGATGTAAGTCAATTAGATATGATAGAATAATATGTGCTGATAAAATTTAACAGTACATTCTATGACATTTTCAAACATCATTGAAAATATCTGAGCAAGATGATCTGAGAAACCTATGCCATTTCCTACTGCTGGTTCTGCAGTGTTTTTATTATCTGTTACAATTACATCATATACTGATATGGTACTCCATGCAATCCCATTCTGATAACCTACTATGCTTATCACACTGCACATAATGCAAGATTTTTAGCTCATTCAACTTTACACTCTCCTGTAGAAAATTAACCCTTAGCTGCCAAACGACATATATATATGTCGCGCAGTGAGCCCTTTAAATAGCCGAACAGCCACTAAAGTGGCCGGGGGTGGGGATTTAATTCCAGCGTCAAAGGATGAACATGCAAATCACTGTTTAAAATCAAACTTTTTTTATGTCAGTTTCCTTATTACTAGTTTGGATCTGGATAGTCAAAAACAAAGAATAATTATTCTATAACCTAGTAATTCTACTATCACCATAGCAAAGTTTATTCCTAGCCAAACTGAGTCTCTAACACCTACAAAAATATTAAAGAGACTTCTATCAATGAATATTAATTATAAAGCATTGCATCTTGTTAAAGTAACTAACACTGGCAACAGGATCATGCTATCAATATACCTCATGGAAACAGATCATAATGTCATGACTTGGCTGTGTTTGTAGGCACTATTCTGACAAACTCTATTCAAACTTTAATTAAGCCACATGACTATGTATTAAAATTACTATCCCTTGCCATGCAAGATTTTAAGTTCTCAAAAATGTGTTGATCATGTTTCCAATACAATTACAGATCTTTTGATGGAGCCTGCAGCCTCCATCTTTAGCACCTGTGCAGTCCTTGAAGACTTGAATCTATTCCCTATATTGTTAAAGAAAAATTTTCTTTAAAATTAATTCCATCTTCACATTTTACAGTAACATAATATTTGCCTTCTCACATCCATTTATTCTTTCAGCACTCAAACTCTTATCTCTAACAGAATTTATAGTACTGTATTACATCACCAACATTACAGCGAGTGACAATTTAAACAGCCAAAGACTTTATACCAAATTCTCACCTTCATATCTTACACAAGGTTTATTAATTTGTGTAATGAGCAAGTATTTAAACAGCGCTACTGTTGTGTCAACCGCATTGCTGTCCCCCACAACTGCATACAGATGTATGTTACCTTTTCCTGAACGACGTGATTTGATCAGAGGATTTCAAAATTTTCGGTCTGAAATCTTCTAACTCTTATGCTGTATCCCTTATGAAACCAGTCCGAACCATGCACTGCAATACAATCAGTTCCGAATTGTTTTCTAAGGTGTTCCTTCTTGCACAGGAAATGTTTTAAGTGACAATTCAGCTTACATAACACGAACACGGGGAAACACCACACTTTACGCCCACTCGAGAACCTGCCCTTAACAGTGCGATGATGATTGCTCATGTAATCATGTGTCTCTGCCGATGCACGGTACAAAAAATACACAATCACAGATTACTACTTTACACACTGGATCACAGATGCTCTCCTTTGAATCAAATGACCGGTCCATACAGAACAGACATAGACTGCTTCTGGAAACTTCTATTTTAACTATGTGAGAGTTAAAATGTTAAGACGCATTGTAAGTAGGGTCTATGACCACAATTTCAACTAACAAATGCACGCCATTGTCATTTAAATCACAATAATTGTTCTAAAAACATTTGTTGGAAATTGAACTACAATGCACGGAAACGCCATTACAACCAATACCATTTCTTGCAGGGGAGTCTAAATCTTGTTTACACACGGTAGTCGAGGACTTGAAGGGAGGGTATCAGCGTCGCGCTACGGGTTGTACTGAATCGAGGAAAATGCAAATAATATGGCGTTCAGCATTTTATTAGGAGTAACGAACTCGATGAGCAATCACCGTGCCGTGGTCACCGCATATCGTGCAGTGTGACGTGTAGCATAACGTAGCATCCAATGATCGAGTAAAATCTGGACCAAAAATTACTTCATCAGTCACGAAAATAAATACTCGAACAATCAATCATAACCGTCGGTTTAGTTATGTGTGAAGCGCATTATGTCAAAGCCATTAACTGCAATTGTGTTAGGGCTGCTGAAAATGGGTTCGGCCCCCACGTCCCCCCCCCCCCAGCAGGGCGGACCTGCTAGAAATATTTACACCAAGTCGAGAAGACTCAGTTGCAGAGTGATTTGGACTTAGGCTGGAAGGGTTAAATTGCGCAATCGAAAAGTAATACCGCCGAAAATACAACATATGCAACACAGTCGGACCCCGGGCCCCTTTCCGGACCACCACGTCCCGGTAATTTTTACCGACTTCCTACCCCCCACCCTTCTCGTCGACACTGGTATTTGAATATATCCCATTTGTCACTACTATTGGAATGCCATACTTCGTGATTCTGCTCTACAGTTGTGATGGGAATAACATTAATTAAATATATTTATGGATATTCTCTCCGCTGAACCAACTCTATTTTTTAGTTCCACCATTATCGTCATTTTTGTAACATATGACTAGTTTCCAGCATTATATACAGAATCGTGGTAACCATTACAATCAGCAGAGCTGCGGCGATGCGAAACGTATGGCACACAGATGTTAACACATCACGACACTGACTTGTTTTTTCTCTAACAGTATCGCCAACGTGCTAACGGCAATTGAGGTAAGTGGTTTGTGGAGGTCAAGTAATTGAACTGGAAAACGAAATTAATGTTTGAGAACGGTAAGTGAATTGTAGTGATTCATTAAATGTGGAAGAGAAAAGTCCTTTCTGCAGAATATTTCATATGGTGTTTTATATTTGTTAGTTACGGATTTATAAAACGTGCGTGTGAAGCTGAACAATGTGGAAAAATGTAGACGAATCTTTGAAATGACAGAGGCGATAATCGGAATCAAAGTAATATTCATATTTGTACAGTAAAAAAATAGCTCAGTAGACAGTTCTTTGGTTATGATAGCAGAGCCAGTGAAGAAAGGAACCTCTGGCGGCGGAAAACAGCGCTCATTTGGGTTTTTTTTTACCAAGCGAGTAGTGCGAGTTTCTTACCGACGTTTCGGGGCAATCTGTCGGTCCTGTTCTCAGTGTTCAAGAATCCAAAAGAAATCATATAGCCCCAATACAGAGTTTATATAGGGTAGACTATGGGTGGTGAAAAAATGTCTCGGTAGCATGGTGTCAGCCAGTAGGGTTGTTGCAAGTGGTTGGCTAGGGGTGAGTGTGGTAGTCAGTAGAGCTGGACAGGGACGCCCTGTGATCGAAGGAATTCTAACCTGTGTGATAGACAGAGGAGAACACTCACTTGAGCGTACAATAGCACTGTGTTATGACTTCCCCCCTCCTATTGTTTTGTTTTAGATTATCTGTTTATTAATCCAATACTTTCTTTCCTTCCTCCCACTTTCCTCATGTGAGTGTTTTCCTGTGTCTTGCTGTTATGCAGGTTAGAATTCCTTCGATCATGGAGCATTTCTGTCCAGCTATAATGACTACCACACTTTCCTCCACCTAACCACTTGCATCAACCCTGTTAGCTGACACCATGCCACTGAGACATTTTTACCACCCACACTCTTCCCTTTATAAAATCCATATTGGGGATACAGGCTTTCTTTGGGATTCTTGAACCCTGAGGATGGGAGCAATAGGTTGTCCCAAACCATCGTAAGAAATTACCACTACTCGCTACATAATAACAAGAGCACATATCTCATCTACTTCACGGTGGAAGCCTGAAATAATGCATAAACCTGTGACATTATAATTCAATGTACACTGTTTTCCTGACACTGATAGTAATCTTAGGCTGTCTTGATTATCTGTTACATATGCTGTGTTAAGGTATGTTATAAGAAGCTTTTTTGATGGTTTGTTATAAGTTGTATCAAACACAGTTGATTTTAGATTTTATTCTTTGAGAGTAGAACATAACAAAAATATCCCAACCCTACCATGTTTCCCATCACTTGGTTCAGACATTAGGTACAAAAGCCAAATAGTTGTTCCAGACATTTTAACCATAACTTTAATTTTTCATCATTCACAAGTAAGGAGGGCATCTGTTCCTTTGAATGTATTTTTTCTTATTTCCTCTGTGGATAAGATTTAAATTAAATGTCAACAGGCTGTTTTTATTAGGTATAAAAAAGAACATTACAAGCTTACAGGCTATAAAACTTACAAATTTTTGCTTTTGTTGAAGATAGGGACTTGAGTCTTAATGATCTTTTCCATACATGTAAAGCTGTGTAGCTGATGCTTAATATTATACTTACTTTTCGAAGATGCTGGTAATGAAGTAATTGTAAAGGCAGATACTACAAGCATGGAGGTCATGGACAACAGTTGTGTAAGTGAAGAACTGGAATGTAAAGGACCGTTGTGTCGTTTGTGTGCAAGTAGCATCAGTAAGGGCATATATATATTCAGTGGAACTGGAAGAGAACAACATCTTGCTGACAAAATCAATACATGCCTGCCAGTAACTGTGAGTATATGAGAGCATTGAATTATAGTTATGAAAACTGCGCTAATTTATGTTAGAATCTTGTAATATTTGTTTGCTTTGCTTTACTGCGTCAACATACTGTTATTTGAACAGTATGTCCTGAAATTGGTGTCTTTATATTTTTATTCTTAATGACATCACATTTTATGCCCCTTATAGAATGTGAAAATGTGAAGTCTCCACTGTAGTGACTTCTCTATATGCGAATGTATGTTGCTTGAAATGGTCACTAAAATAGATTTCTTTTACCTTTGGTTTTCATTATGCACTAAATACTATATGTTTGTTTTCTATCCTCAGGTTAAAGTAACTGATTTCTTACCGAAGCAGCTCTGTGTGCCATGCAGTAACAAACTGAACATATGTTTTGATTTTGCTGAAACATGTGTTACGGCTGAGAAGAAGTTAAAAAGGATGATGAAGGTTTGTCCATGGGAATCATCACTGACTACTTCTGACAGTTATTTTAATTATGCTAATAGAGATGTAAGTGAAAAACATGTTACAGATAGGCAGCTAGATAAATTAAATGATGCTACAGATGATGACAAAGTATATTGTTGTCCACTATGTTGTGAAGGGAACATGATTCTTCAGAAAGGAATTTGTAATTCAGAAGAAATAGATGTAACAGATAGTTCTCAGTTCAGTACAGATGGTGAAATTGTGGAAGTTTTTGATTTAGCAGAACTTGGTGACAAACAACTTAAAAACTATGAATCTGTAAGTGAATTTCCAGTCATCAACGCCAGTCACATTCGAGAGAATGCTAGCAGAGGTGTGAAACATTCCAGTCATGAAGGCAACATGGAAGATATTACTGTAGCTTCTTCTATGTCATTTCCATGTCATTTCTGTGGTGATTTTTGTCCAGACCTGGATTCATGCATAGCTCACTCTAAGTACCATGTTAATGAAAATGGTTTTCCATGTGTCATTTGTGATGCTTACTTTACAAAGGAAGTAGATATGGAAAACCACTTTAAAAATCATAATATTGACCTACTTGAAAGACTTGGTAAACTGGAAAATGAATGCACTGAGCAGAAAAATACAGCATGTGTACCAGATGACACAAAACTTTGCAAGTGTGTGGAATGTGGCATGATATTTGGTACCATAGAAAGACTTTCATTTCATACCCAGTTTCATTATGGAGCAAGACCCTTAGTTTGTGAACAATGTACAAAAGAATTTACCAGTGAGAATATGTTGTTTCGTCATATGAATTTAGTTCATGGTGGTACAGAAATTTGTAAGAAATGTGGCACATCTTTCATGTCCAAAGTTAAGCTGGACACTCATGTGTGTGAACTTGTCAAATGGCCATTTAAATGCAAGATCTGTAGGAAGCAATTTAAAGACACTGCTCTTCTGAGAAAGCATACTGCATCTCATAAATTCATTTTAGCAAAACCCTTCCAATGTAATCAATGTGACACCAGTTTTACTCATATTTCCAAACTGAGTATGCATGTAGAGATATGTCACTCCACTCCTCTTGTTCCTCAGACATGTGTTAAATGCAGTGTATGTAGAGCAGTGTTCCCCAATATGGAGTATGCTTTATTACATGTAAAAAAACACAACATATCCAGTTTGTCTGGTAATGATAAAAGTGTTGAAGAAATTGAAGCAACAGTGTTGTTCTGTTGTGAGTACTGTGAAACATTATTCACACATATGGAGCATTTGTTACAACATAGTTCAGAACATTCTGGTTTCAACTCATACCAGTGCACATATTGTGATATGCTCTTCTCAGACCATAACAAAATGAAATTTCATAAAAAGTATCACTTAGAACATGACAATCAGTATGATGAACTGAGCCTGTTTTCAATCCCTTTGCTGTTTGTATGTGAAAAATGTGAGAAGAGTTTTAATACATGGGGAGGACTGCAAATACATTGTAACATTTTACATGGTGGTTTTCTGAGAGGAAATTTACAAAACTCTGAACAAAAAAAATGCAGGGATGAGGAACATGAATTTCATCTGTGTGAAGATTGCGGTCAGAGTTTCAAGAAGCGATCTGACTTGAGACGACACCAGCTGAAGGAACACCGGCCACAAAATAGGTTTCCATGTGAAGAGTGTGGTAAGGTGCTGTTGCACTACTCTGGACTTATAATCCATAGGCGCCAGCACACAGGGGAGAAGCCTTTCATGTGTGACATTTGTGGAAAGAGTTTTCCACAAGGTCCTGCCATGTATACACACCGACGAACACATACGCGGGACTACCCATACAGATGTGAAATATGTGGTCAGACATTCAACAATAAAGGTGATCTGAGTAATCACCGTCGCTCAAAGCACACCAAGGAGCGCCCTTTCATATGCAATGTTTGCAACAAATCCTTCCTAACTAGTTGTGTTTATTACCAGCACAAACAACTTCATGCTGGTATTCGCAAGTATAAGTGCACAGTGTGTGATAGGTCTTTTAGCCGTTGGAATGCACTGAATATTCACACCAAGTCTCATACTGGGGAGAAGCCTCATGCTTGTCACATATGTGGCAGAGGGTTTGCGCAGAAAGGCGACATGAAAAAGCACATGAGAACACAGCATGGAGTAGTGAAGTGAGGAGAGCAGCACTCAGCAGAAATCCATATGCCTCTGCAGTTTGCTTCTTTTTTTTTTTTCTTTTTTTTTTCTTTTTTCCCCAAATTTCTTGTATAGATGTTTTAAATAAAGTAATTATTGTTACCTGCCAACACAGAATTGTAACAACTGCCTGTTTGGAGAATTGGTTAAAGTTTTACCTGGGAATAATTTCACAACCGGAAACAGTGTGGGTTAAATGTGACAATAAAATTACAGGATTTATGTCACATTTTACTTACCCTTTCATCAAGTCATTATGCTTAAAAATGATGATCAGACATTATGTACTTTAGAATTAAGGTTTCATTTGCATTGATGTGCATAACTTATAAATATGCCTTATACAGTATATATACATATGTATTAATATATCAGTTTGAGACAAAGTGTATCTGTATCCTTGGAAAGTTCAGTTCACCGTGTTACTACATAGTCAAAAATTTAATACTGTACAAATTAATAATATGGATAAAAAAAAAACCAAGACCATTTTGGTGGTATCATTTTGAATGTTGTGTACTAAGAATGATGTAAGAATATTACACAGTGTGTGAATGGTAGACAAATGTCACAAAATAAATACATAAACTGTAGGTACAGGAAGGTCTAAACTTTCTACCTTTTCAAATCGAATGTCATGCAAAATAATGGACTCCACTGACTGATGTGAGTGCCTAAGATTGCTCTTTAATGCTATATTTATATATCCAACCACACTGGATCAGTTGTATGCTTTCACTGTCACATACATGATGTTGACCCATTCTTTATGAGTCACATGTATACCAGGTACCTCCCAAAGACAGGCATTCTCATTTTCCAGTACAGAATATATAATTATACTGGAGATATCACACACTTTATGTAACCCTGTCCTTACCAGTACTGCTTTTTAAAACCCCCCCTTCTTTTAGCAGAATTACAGTGTTATATAATTTGTGTTGAAAGGCTACAAGTAACTTTAACTGCTGAAAGATTGTAAGAGATGCTTCTATTGCTGATAAATGACACATAATAAATAAGAACCAGTAATTCTGAACGTACCTGATGCATAGTGTTGTAAGGTTGAAAGTTGCCGGAAGTTAATCAATGGATGTTTTATTTAGTTGGCAACAAAATTTGTTAACTACTTTTAATTTTATAGTTCCAGAAATTTAATGTGCCCAAATGGAAGACACGTGAGAAATGAATGAATGTTTATATGTGTAAGGCATGTAAAGACATAAAATAAGTCCTAAAACTCAGTCCACAAATTTTCCAAATATTTGGGAACCAACTGCAAATTCAAGGCAACATAAGGGTGATTTAAAGCAAGTTCCGCACTGATGGTCCGCAGATCTTGAGTGATGTGTCAGTGTCACTGTCATGTGGTGCTTTCTGCTTGGTCCTTGTGAACTGATAAAATATGCTTGTATATCACAAAAACAATGTAATAATTATGCTGATAATAGTACACACCATTATACAAAATTTAGTTTCCCAAACAGCCAGGCCTCTGGTATTTGTGCACCCCTGGTTACGTTACTAATAATGTAAGGGACTTCAATGACAGGGACAGAACAGATGGGTGGGAAATTAAAAACTTTCAAGAAACAAGATAAGTATACTGAAGGTCAACATTACAGATGCAGAAGTTATACTATAAACTCTTAAGGAATTAACCCAGAGATAGCATGGGGTTATAAATGTAGAGGGTGGAGAGTAGAAGATGGATCAAAAAATGTTGACAGCAGCATTTTCAGGCCACTATACTGAGCAGAGCATGGCTTAGTCACCACTTGCTGATGCTATATTACCCAGTAATATGGCCTCTGCTACTGCCACTATGTTCTATCACAATGGGAACAACAGTCATGAAGGCAAATGATCCTGTGAGGAGGTACATCTGAAATGGTTGACCTAAATATCTGCTTAGTGTACAAGGCCTGTTCAAAAAGTTCTGAGACTGATGAATTAAAACACTGTGTATCATAAAAATGTTATTAATCATGATCTCCCTCAAAGTAGCCCCCTCATGCATTAATGTAGTGATTCCAGAGGTTACCTGCAGAAATTTTAGGGGCTCTCCCCTGTAAACCAAATGATTTTAGAAAGATGGTTAGGAAAGTGATTAATGTGGTGAACTGAAGGAAATGTGTGCTGAAAACTATCCAAAAAGTTTAGTGAAGTGAAGTGCCATGTAGTGCAATGAAGGGGGGTAAATCAGGGCATACCATGAAGGGTATTTATGGGTGGTGAAGTGAAGGTCATGTTAAAATTGGTGTGCAATAACTGTGGAGTAACAGTATTAGAAATTAGGTACAGTACTTTCTTCTCCTTGTGTTGCCTGTACTATGTGCATTGCAGCTAACTGCATTTGGTCTTTTGTGAATTGTGTTTTATCTTGTGTATATTTTTGTTAACTCGTGTATTGTTTTACTACGTGTATTGACGTCTTACATACTTTAGTTGCCAGATTGCCAGCTAGAAGTCAGTATCCGGAAGGTCCTGCGACCGGCCACCTCAGCACAGGTATTTCTTGGTTTCCCTGTGCCCATAAGCAAATGCTGAGATGGCTCCCAAGACTCCAAGGTGCTACTGCATGCTTCTCATGTAGCCCTCCCTGCTTAAATTTCTTAGATCCTTATTTCATATTTGTGTACGTGCATAATAACCACTGCCACCAGGCGACAGCCCATTTTGCAGTTAAATATTATTATTATCATCATCATCAGGTAGGAAAGCACAAATGGGTATTGCACTTATTTCCTCCATGTATCAAATGATGACTGTTATATGAGAGAAGCGTAACAGAGAGTAAGTAGTAAGCATATGCTGTCTAACCACTGTGTTGCCAACTTTTTTGCATGTGATAACATGCAAGTTCTTCTGTTACTTCTACAAGCAGGGAATATTTACGTAACTGCGAGCAGGGTAAGTATACTGCAAAAGTATGTGTACTAAGTTTTTATGTGTACTTCGTATTTGATAATGGTTGGTAGTGTTTATCACAAGACTGTCACAATAAAATACCAGGTGATGGGTTTATCTGCTTCTTCAGTCCCCACCACTCTACAGTGTCAGCCTCTAAAATGAAATATACTGGAAATGCTGTCAGAATAAAGTAAGACACAAAACAGTGATGCGACAAAGAATTAAGTATAATCAACATTGGTATGTATCTAGCGCTGAGGTTAAGGGTAGAGTAGAGCTATACATTTACTCCCCCTGTTGGCCTTCATGGCCTGTTCTAGGGTGAAGTTTTATTCATCACATGAATTGCTGTTGACCGTGTAATTCAATTGGCAGGCATATATAGTGGAATTTTACACGTTTATTTCCTGTTAAGGGTGTTAAGGATGACTGGTCTTGATGAAGATCCATCAATGAGTGCATCCTGCAACTTGTGGAACTCAATATCCCTCTTAAATTCTTAGTCTGTGAAATATAAACTGAAATTCAGTGTGGTGACCTCACCTTTTCCAGATGTGAGTTTGCGGTACATGAATACAAGAATCAGCCATAAGATTTTCATTGAAGTCTTCTCATTGGTCAGACAAATGGAATTTCAACTGTCAACCTTAATTCTCCAGCTGTCACTGCTCTAGCCATACATGATGAAATCTTATTGCCAGTCTCAAAATAATCAATGAACTAAGATTTTCAAAGAAGAAAATAAAACTAATCTTTACACCAGAAATTACTACAAATGTAACATGGCTGCATGCTACTGTACAGCACACTCAAAATGCATATGAGAAAAAAAAAACATGCAGAAATGTACACCCTGTTTCATCCCTTACTTCATATCCCTTACCAGTCCTAAGTTGACAAGACTGTATGTCATCACACTCAAAACAATGATAACCATGTAGCAATAACAGTTTTATCTCTCTTAAACCCCTAATTGTGAAACAATCATCACATATTCATAGATGTCTTTAACTGTTATTTCAAATTCTGACTTCCATGTTCTTGCTGCCTGTTATGAGCCGTTTTCACAAGTACTACAACAAAACATGCTGCCTTCTCTCCTCTTCACCTGAGCAGAATGCTACTTCTGGTTTCACTCTCTTGCACATACTTACTTACTCCATGCACCAGAGTCCTTGAGAAGCTAACTGGTTTGAAGCTAGTCAAGAAATTTCCTGCATTTTATGGAACCCGAAGGTTCATTACTGCACTCACAAGCGTCCGCCACCTGTCCCTATCCTGGGACAGCCCAATCCAGTCCACATACCCACATCCCACCTCCTGAAGATCCATCCTAATATTGTCTACCCATCTATGCCTAGGTCTCTTTCCCTCTGGTTTCCCTATATGCCCCCCTCTCCTCACCCATATGCGCCACATGCCCAGCCCATCTCATTCTTTTCAATTTTATCACCCGCACAATAGTGGGTGAGGAGTACAGATCATTTAGCTCCTTGTTATGCAATCTCCTCCATTCCCCCGTTACCTCGTCCCTCCTAGGTCCAAATATTCTCCTCAATGCCATGTTCTCAGACACCCTCAGCTTCCTTTCCTCCCTCAATGTCAGCGACCAAGTTTGACACCCATACAAAACAACCAGCAAAATTATGGTTCTATATTATCTTAATCTTTAAATCTTTGGATAGCAACCTAGAAGACAAAAGATTCTACATTGAATGATAGCAAGCATTTCCTAACCTCAATCTGCTCTTAATTTCTTCCGGAATAGGGTTTTGATGTGTTAAAGCCATTCCCAAATATTTAAACTCTTCCACCCTCTCAAAGGTAATATTATTAATCCTCACACTGTGATATCCTGCTGATCTCGAGACATAACCATGTACTTAGTTTTATCCACACTTACTTCCAGTCCAATCTCCCCCAGAAGCAGCTAATAAAGCTTCTGCATTTTCCTTTAGAGTATGTATAATTCCTCCCAGTATATTAACATCATCGGCATAAGCCAGCTGATGTGTACCATTAAGTTTCAAGCCACCCTGGTTTACCTGAACCCTCCTAATGGGTCTATAAAGAGCTGATGAACTTCTTCATTGTATTCCCATTTTTTCTCAAGCATTTGGCAAATGCAGAATATGTGATCAATAGTCGACCTGTTGCGTCGAAAGCCACATTGATGATCCCCAATAATTTCCTTTGCGTATGGAAGTAACCTTGAGAGCAGGATGTTGGATAAAATTTTGTAAGTGGTTGGCAAAAGTGACATGCCCCTATAATTATTACAATCTGTTTTATCCCCGTTCTTATGAATAGGTTCTATGATCAACTCCTTCCACTCTTCAGGCAGTTCCTCCTTCTTCCAAATAGATGTAATAAGATAATGAACTTCAAAGCAAATTGTTCCACCCCCTGCATTAATCAGTTCTGCCGGTATTTGATCAATACCTGGCGATTTGTGACTTTTTAGCTTGTCGATAGCCAACTCAACCACAGAGGCACTTGGCTAATGTACTAGTGGTTCTGCTGTGTGTATTTCTGCCTGCCCAACATCCTTAACTGCATGCACATTGAATAGTTGGCAGAAATAGTTCCTCCACCTAGCCACAATACTGTGGGAGTCTGCAACCAGGTCACCTTTCTCATCCTTTACTATTTTACATTAGGCTGGTACCCCTTCTTAGTCATTGATGCCCCTATATAAGTCCCTAATGTTTTTGTTCTTACTGATAGTTTCAAGTTCTTCAAACTCTCTTGCACATATCAAGCCAAAACTTCTGAACTGAGTTTCATATTTGGCCACTCCAGCCCACATGACTCGTTATTTTCCAAATAACCCAAACAGCACCAATTTGCTACATACAGGGGCTCTTTGCTGATCACTTATTTAGCAAGACAGTGGTTCTATCAACAGTCAAAACTGTTAATTTCATAAATGACCAAGGTAACACAACTTCTTATCCTCCTGTATCAATAAAGTGTAGGCTCCTGGTGCATGTTCTGAGTCTCAGTGCTGATCTGAACAATTTTTTCAGGTTTAAACATTTATTCTTCCCTGTGGTCTGTAATATGTTACACTTTTAGAAAGTCTTATTTCCATTCTTTAAGAGTACCATTGGATCTTCAGTGCCTGCTATATTTCTCAGTCGCCTTTAGTATGTTAGCAACATCAAACTTCTTTCACTGTTGCAGTGCACCTAGGGTCCTGTAATATAAATTAAGCAATTAATAGGTGTCATTAATTTAGAATATAGACCACAATATTCTAGAACTTTCAATAATTCTATCATGTGCTTGATTTAAACCTGTTAAACACTAAGTATGTACATTCATTAAATCCTGCATCGAAACAATGTCACACAGTAAAAACCAGACTTCAGTAACTCTAGCCTCTCTGGATACCAGGATGATGTATTATAATACACAGTACTTGCAAAAGCACTTCTTTAACCTAAAAATTTCTGGACGGTTTGGAAGGATAAGAGACAAAAGAAGCAAAAACATTTGTGGAAAAATTCAACTACATTAGTAAATGTAACAAGGTTTAATGGGAATTTTGAGTGAAAAACAGTCAACAGATGACATGACCCATTCAGATGGGGTGACCATATGTTCTTAAATTTACTAATGTCCAGCTGTCCTGTTTTAAAATCCAATGAGCATTACTCACACATTACAATGCTGTTGAAATACAGCTATTTTAAAAATGTAATCCTCCTCTGTTACAAACAACATTTAACCCAAGTATGAACACACTAGATTTACAGAATATGGGTCTTGTGTATAATAAATATAGCAGACATGCTGGGTTTCACATTTTTTTAGATATAAAAACATTAAAATTCTTCAATACTTTTATTTACTTCATTATCAACTTCACCTCAGAGTTCTATGATTTGGATATTTGTTTTGGTTAGATCTCATCAGCATCACACCTTAGTTCTCACAGAATCAGAACAGTTCTATGCAATATATTCATTACTAAATTATTTTTAAATTTTCTTTAAGTATGTGGTTATAGAATAGTGAAGATTTTTTTCTTTATTTAAAAAAGACTGAAAGTTTCAAGAGTTCTGTATATTTTGCACATTACTTATCTAAAAATGTTACAGTTATAAATATGGCTACAAGATTCAAACTTTTATATAACCAAAAGAATCAACTTTCATTTACAATCCTCACGACATGAAAATATGTGCCCAGAACTTTCATACATTATTCCATCTTCAGAAGGGCAAAGTTTGTAGAAATAAACAATGCCTTGTGCATTATAAATTCACATAGTACTCAGTTCAAAAAATAAATACTCCTCCAAGGCTTACCTCTGCATTCTAATGTGTATACAATTTTTATAATCTGGTGGAAAATAGTGTACTTAACTTTTTGACATCACTACACTCATACCTGACAATACATATGTATACCACAGTACCATCATATGTGTGTCAATGCAAAATTTCTGTAATTATAAGTACGGTGTGTAATTAAGAATCTACACCAGTCCTTCAATAAGGAAATATTTACACACTGCATCCAACAACTGATTTTATTTTATTTCATTTGAATATTGAACTGATTATTTACCATTAACATCTACTGTCCAAAATTTTATCTCAGAATACACCAACCACTTAAACGTCCACCAACTCCATCCTCAGCTAGCCAAGAAATTCCCCACGTTTTATGGAATCCAGCTGTTTGTTACCATATGCACAAGAGCTTGCCACTTGTCCCTATCCCTAGCCAGTCAACCCAATCCATACCCTCCTATTTTATTTCTTAAAAAATCCATTTTAATATAATCCTCCCACCCATGCCTAGATCTTCCAAATATTCTTTCCATGTGGTTTCTCCACCACAACCCTGTATGCACCACTCCTCTCCACTACAAGCCTTATGCCCCACCCATCTTATTCTTGAGTTGATCATCTGAACATATGGTGAGGAGTTCACATCACAATGTTCCTCATTATGCAGTTTCAAATATGTCCAGTCCTCTCCTAATTTCTTTCATGTGCACTATCTCACTTGGTCTTTCCAGCTTGTTCTTTGTCTCCCTCACAATTATTCAAATTCACAATTTTTTTAATTTTCAAAGGCATCATACTATGGGGCTACAACACATCCTCTTTTCCTTGTATGTCTCCTCTTTTGAACCCAAAAACTTCCATCCTGGAGGGTCTTTTCAATTGTAGGGATGTCAAGGTTTTTGCCTATTTGTTCTTTCTTAAAGCTTATGCATGCATTAATGGCACTAAAATGTGAACAAATTTCTATTTATTTAAAGAAATATACTTTATTACATTATCATTGTCAAAGTCAAAAAACAAAAAATGTATGCAAGTTAAGCACTTGACCTTCAGAATGTTCCAGAAATCTGTGGCACTGAAGTTTTGAATAACTTGAACTCTGTGAAAAACATACTTAACAAGTCTTGCCCAGAATTTCATACCCATGAAAGTGACAGGACTATTAGCAGACAAGCGAAGCTACACATACTCTTTTTTAACCTCCAGTTTTGCCCATGTCCTATTTTTGATGGCTGATATATGGGAAATGTCCTCTTTTCCTGTGATGAATATATGTTAAACCTATCACACTATCAATCAATTGAAATACACATCAGTTCCACTGTAACACTGCAGTTCAGTGGGTATCACTGCTTTCTCACATTCATGAGGTCCTGTATTCAAAATTTTGGCTAACAGGCTGGCTATCCAATGCAGGTACTGTTTTGGTTTTCCTTGGTCTCTCCAGGTATACACCAGAATAATGCCTCAAATTATGCCAATGCTTCCTTCTTTCACATCCCCCCACATTCATTACTGGCTCCACATCCTACCATTCAGCATTATATTAATCTGAGATAGCAATAGGCTGCTGGACCAATCCTCTTCGCTGGAGAAAGAAACAGCATTTTCCTTCAGAAATTTGGTTCTGTACCCACATACAAGAATACAGGTGTCTCTTCCCACAGAACAAATCTTCATCTTCATTGCTATGAGCACTCAGATTCCACACTTTTACATTACCTGTACATCTCATACAAAAATTATATAGCACTAAATTACAGTATACTTGGGAAGAATGTGGAAGAAGGGACACAGCATACCTCACAGTAGTCTTAGTTTCACAAGCAGAGACATAATGAACTAGACTGAGAATCAAAACTGAATTCCCTAAATACAAAGCAGAAGTGCCAAAAACTTTGTTGCAATATTTGGTCCCCACATAGAAACAACTCCAATCAATCCATCAATCAATGAGGGCCTTAAATGTAGATGCTCATTTACTATGATGTTATGTATTCAGTACAATCAATGATGACACTTTCATAGTTACCAGTTGTTATTAAATTCTGCAACTATGTAAGGAAAAAAAAATACAATGATCCAGCAACATATGCATCTCACATACGTCACTCACCACAAATCTTGGCAACAAGGGATCAGCATAAAAGCACTATATCATATCTGCCACTGTTATTAGGAAATACTTTTATTATGAATATTTAATAAATTATGATATGTTGAAAACCACTACAGACGGAAAATTTACATTTTACAATGAGTTTCAACATTATCCTCGAAATCCTGTAATTTTCTACTGAATATTAATTATGATTACTGATTACATCAGTAACAAAACTGTGAAATGATTCTTTACAGAATAAATTAATACTGGTGTCTGCATTTCTGTCCACCTGAACATGCATGCACTCATATGTTCATCATTACACATCCTCTTTCACAACATCACTGTTCCTTCAGCATAGAAAATTCACATCTATTATGGTGGAATAACATATTATATACAGCTTATTCAATTTTTTTTGTAGTATATAGTACAAAACTTATCTTCAACTTATATCAACGATTTTTTCTGTGCAGGCCTGGAAATAAAATGCATAACAGTTATCTGTTCCAAGACTTACAGTTGTACACATGATTAAACAAATATATGCACCCACCTGCCTCAGGTGAGAACTGTGGTGAGAACAAACCATGTATCTGAACTACAATAGATACCACAGGCAAGTGGATAGATGTAAGTTATATTTCAGTAGTGTTGCTTATGTCTGTAAATATTTGTAACTGAACACTCTCAAGCTATACACAGTGATGGTTGTAACCATTACCCAATAATATGCCATGCATAAATTAAACTCCACAGCTTGCACCAAGAAATGGTAATCAATTCACATTCGTCATACCACACCCTATGTGAAAAAGTAATATTCTGGTCCTGCATGTGTTATATATAAATGCTAAAACAGTGTATCAGACCACAGTAAAGATGGTACTGAGCCACAAAATGTGATAAACACATATCCTTAAAAATATAAAAAAAGGACTCAGAAATGAAATGGCATTGCCTCCCTGGATCCTCTGTATATCAGTACAATATAGTAACTATCAAGCCTATTTAGCAGACTAAAAAAGTAGTGCTTAATACTTTAAATTGTGATCAAATATATTTTGTACCTAAGAAATGGATTGCCTTTATTTTACAACATACACTAATATAAAAACAGTTTCTTTAAAGGTCAATGGACACTAATTTTCTCTCTATTGGTTTTATATACATAATTTAAAGCTGGGTGTAGAATTATTTTGATTTTCTGGTTGTGGGGCTGTCAGGTGGTGTCAGAGAAACTGATTCAGATTTGGCAGTCAGAGACCTCCGAGCTGTGGTCTTGAATGAAAGCTTCTTGACAGGTCGAGGGGAAATACCATGTAGGCCAGTGTCAGATGAAGCAGTTTCACTGCTTGCAAACCACACTCGAATTCCATCTGTTCCTGAAACACACATTAAACAACTACATAAATACAGCACAAACTAAGTGACCAGAACATATATGTTTTGTATTCTGAAGGTAGTGTGAATCTTGACTACAGCAGTAGCTGTGCTCTGGGTATTATCTTAGCTGTCAAAGTCATCACCTGTCACTTCTAGGTTTAAATAAGAAATTCTGTAAAGAAATTACTTTATGTTCTTACACTTCATTGTAAATGGTGAGGCTAGGAAGAACCAGAAATTAATACTTACACATTCAGCTATCCATTGATCTGCATACTTTTTGTTAGCAGAGATTTTCATTATGTTAAATTTGTTAGACTTCAAAACTTCACACCATCACCATATTTGCTGACATACATGGCGCAATAAAATAATTTCCATATGGTATTCTCCTCTGTGATAACTGCATTTACCTTTCCTCACTGTCCCCCAGATCAGTTCTGTCACAACTTGATGCAGCAAGTCCAGTGATCATGCCACTGTTAGAAACATTTGCAGTAACTTTGTGTTTTAAGTGCACCAAAGTCTAGCCTACAAATTTTCTTGAATCACAATGTCATCCAATCTCCTCCCCGCTGGTGCCAACTTCAGCTTTGGTTTCGAACACAGAAAATGTGTGCCAAGACGTGTGTAGCCAGAAATTCATGCATAGACAAAGTAAAGCAGAAAACAGTATTTTCGTGAAGGAGAAACAAATCTCCAATGCAACATTTCTCAGAATGCTTTTGTCACATCGTACTGAATATGGATCAGAATGCCCTTCACACTTCACACAAACTTGTCTGGCCTACTTAAAGTATCAAGATGATGGGCTCTTCCAGTGAAAAGACTGTTGTAAGCAATGTGACAACTCTCAAAGGGGCTGTGTGCCCATTACAGCTGTTTCTCAGGTCCAGGCACAGAGTGACATGACTCTTGTACTCATCATTCAGCAATGAATGCCCAGATCTTGCAACACAGCACTGTAGTATATGTACTGTTCTTCCAGATCTGCCATTACCAGATACCACACACGCCATACAAGGCACAATACACAACTTCACTTTGTAACACATTACTTCTGACTTTTACACATACAACTTTAAAATAAAAGGCAAAATACTCTAAAGAGTCTACAGTACATCCACCTGGCACAGTTCTGTTTTAAATCTGGCAGTGTCATCTTGCAGCACATCTGGAAACTAACCAACCACACCACATATAACAAAGATGTTCCATGCAGAATTCTTCAACTTTGATGGTTGCTCTTCTTCTTCTTCTTCTTTTTTTTTTTTTTTTTTTTTTCCCCCCCCCCCCCCAATGCATTAATATTATATTCACAAAGTTTCAACACCTTCTTGTTGCACAATA
>Ga0123352_10001568_pt1 | contig 30594 bp, 30 predicted proteins | sample TergutLab28metaG_FD_89700 | JGI IMG/M metagenome (GOLD analysis project Ga0123352, IMG submission 89700) | Labiotermes labralis P1 segment gut microbial communities from Petit-Saut dam, French Guiana - Lab288 P1 | ecosystem: Host-associated > Arthropoda: Insects > Digestive system > Gut ...
ACTAATCGGGCGTTGGAAAATGGTTGACGTGATCGTTGAAGATGGAACAATTACACAAGCCGAGATTGATGAATACATAGCCGAACGTCACAGTAATACAAGACTGGTATTTTTCCCCGATCACACAGGGGGTATGATTTTTTTAGACCTAGATGATTATTATCTATATCTTAATCAAATTGCAGAAGCACCATCTTGGGTTACAGAAACTCTTTTTTGGACTGTCGAGATTGGTAGAGAGACTTATCGCCATCTGCATTGGGATTTACCTGTTGAAATGAATGATTTCATTTGGACTGAAGACGGTCGGATCATTAGTGGTGATTGGGAAGATTCATTTACTGTATCTAACGGAAGGTTATATTTCCACATAGATGAAGATGTGGACTATGTGTTTGCGTGGGACAGTCCGCTTGAACCGTTAGAATCTATTGTAGAATCTGCATTGGTGGGTCGTTGGATGTTAGAAGATTCGTTTGTATTTGATTGGGGCGTTGATGGTGATTTATTTATAGAATATGAATTTTTGGCAGATCATACAGCCCAAGCCTTTATTAGACTTCACGACGGACAAATAGAAAATTTTGCCTTTTCTTGGACTATAGAAAATGGAATGTTGGTAATAACAGATGAACATGAAATAGTAGGTAAAGCTTTGATTAGGCTGACCGATTCAAGTTTGATTATGTCCGATTTTGATAATATCTTAGAGTACATAAGCCTATATCGGAGGGTGAATTAGTTTGGGACATAATGGAAAATTTGAAGGTGGGTATTATACCCATCATAAGGATGGGCGTTCGATCAGAACTTTAACATTTAGCGGAAATACATTCGTCCAACATACACCGTATGTATCTATTCTTCCCTTACATCCCGAAGATCGGAGAGATTTGTCACAGAATGGAGAAGATTTTTTCAATTCTATGGCAACTTTAGAGGGGACATTTACAGTCAACGAGATCAAGAAAAGAATCACTCTACACTATGATGATACAGCGAATATTCGGCAAAAGCTACATGCCATTTTTTCACACCCATTCGTGAAAGAGTTCCCAACCGATTCTTATTGGACTTCATTAGAAGATTTTGACAAAATGGTTTGGTTCTTTCTACAGCAGTCTTTGGAATTTTCCTTTGAGGACGGTTTAGACATACTATACCCCATTACCGCCAGTGGAGACGGTAGAGAGAATGTCCTCTACTTCAAGCCACTCATTAGAGATGGGGTGTTACTTGACATATTAGAGGATGTTGGCGGTGATGAACGTCTAGGTCATGTGGAACTGATCGGTAGATGGGAGCTTGATCATGAGCCTTGGAAGGGATTTGAGTTTCATACAGATGGAACACTTGTATTTTTTAGTAGCTCCCTTCGGGATAATATTTACAGTCAGACTGGCACATGGATTGCAGATGAGAATCATCTAGCAATGAACTTAGGTGATGTTGGAAATTGGACTGGTGAATGGAACATTAGAATATCGGATGATACATTGATTATAGGTCGATGGTTTGAGCTTGGGGGTTCTACATTTTACAGGGCATTATAATATAACTTGATATATGGAAACAAGGTGCGGTATAAACGACCTGCACCTTGTTTTCTTTTTAGAATTTTAAGACGCAGATAATATAGACTTGCAAGAAAATAAAAAAATGTAGTAATATGTAAGTGTCATTACATATTGCTACACCAATAAAGGGGGAATTAAAATAACTTATGGTGAACTGTTTGCAATAGTAAGCAAACAATGGGCAAATGTAAATGATATAAAGCAGTTATGCGGTAATGGTCGAGATAAAGCTCGTCAGATCAGAAATGAAATAGAGCTTGATATAAAAAACAGTGGCAAAAAGCTCTTGGATGGTAAAGAGAAAAAAGTTCCAATGTCTAAAGTTATTGATTATCTAAATATGGATATAGATTACATAGTAAAAATGACTGTGTTAGAAAAGAGAATCAATAATGAAAGAGAGATATAACAATGGCTGTGTTTAAATCAAAAACAGCCACTAGAGACGGCAGAAAATGGTATTTTTCTGTTTGTTATCTAACTGCTAACGGAGAACGAAAAAGAAAAAAAGGTCAACTTTATGCGACTAAACAAGAAGCTCAAGAGGCTGAACGTCAATTTTTAATAGATAAGCCACATGATCGAATTGATATAACTTTTGAAGAGATGTATCATCAATACATCGACTACACCGAAGAAAATATCAAAGGCTCAACAAAATATTGCAAAAACAACCGCATTAAAAATCATATTCTAACTTACTTCGGGAAAATGAATATTCACAATATAACCGCTAATACGGTTATTGCTTGGAAGTCAAAGCTCAATAAATGTACATATAATAACGACAAAAAATATGCAGTGTCATATAAACAAACTTTATTTACTGAATTGCGAACGGCTTTAAAATACGGTGTGGACTTTTGCGGGTTGAAAGAAAATGTTGCAGACAAAGTAATGACATTCCATGACAAGAATGAAACAGTAATTGCAGATGAAGAAAAAATCAGATACATAACACCCGCCGAATATAATCTGTTTTCGAGTGTTATTGAAAAACTTGTGTTTAAGGTATTCTTTGCATTTTTATATTACATGGGTGTTCGAAAGGGAGAAGCACAGGCATTGACTTGGGAAGATATATTGTGGGATATAGGTAAAGTGAGAATAATCAAGACAATTACAAATAAGACTGACGAACTTGACGAATATGGGTTTCAATTTAAAATAACAAACACTAAAAACCGAAAGAATCGGAAAATCGAAATGCCACCTATATTAAAGGATATGTTATTAGAATTATATTGCTATTATTGTGATTATGAGGGATTTAGTGACAAGTGGTTTGTTTTTGGTGGTCATAGACATCTAGCAAGTCAATCAATAGACAGAGAAAAAGATTACTACTTTAAACTGGTAGAAATGACATATGGTAAGTCTATCAATCGAATTACAAATCATGAGTTCAGGCATTCACACGCAAGTTATCTAATTAGCGAAGGGATCAATATTGAATTTATTGCTTCTAGGCTTGGTGATACTGTTGCGGTAGTTTCAAAAGTCTATGCACACCTATTTCCAAAAGTAGAAGATGGAATCATTGAAAAATTAAATTTAGTCGAAACTGATTACAAGATAAATAAATCCACAAAAAAAGAATTTTTAAAAAGCCCACCAGCCGAAAAAATTCTTTTAAGAAGTGCATAAAAGTGTACCTCAACTGTACCTCTAGCACCTATACTTGTTTATAATCGCCTTAAAATAAGACGTTTATAACTTAATGGCGGAGCAGGAGAGAAACAATTTTATATGACCGATCATAACTGCTTATGACACAATCCCTCTATTTTGGGGCGTTTTTGAATACTCGTTTCTTCTCATAATTTGATAAGAAATGAAAAAAGTGTACCTCAAGTGTACCTTGATAACAATAATTTTAGATAGGACTTTTTATAAAGAATAGACTTTTCTATTCTTTATTTTTCTGCTAGAATCAGGTGATTTTGCAGATAAATAACGCCGATCTGTACCAAAATAACGATATTCAACAGACAAATAACTACGCCTTACAGATGAATAACGATAAGACCCGCATGAATTACAGAACTTTCCCTAAATTTACCCTTCCCTTCTAAATTACAAGTGTTATAATGTGTATAATGGGGCGAAAGTCTCAGGACAAAGGAACTCGTTTTATTCTAAGCGGGTTCCTTTTTGCGTGAAAATATGGGTTAAACCTATGAATTTGTCGAAAAAAGTCTAGCTACAGACAAATATCGAGAAAATACGACAGTGAAGCCTATTATAATAGCGCCTAATTTCTTGTGAAAGGAATTTTGTCTAGGGGGGATATTATGTAAATAATTTTGTCTTAAATGTTTGATAGTACAAAAGGGGGAAAATAATATGTACAATAACAAAACAATGTCAATTCAAAATTTAGAGAGATTTGATTTTGAGCTAACGAAAAAGAATATAATCAATTATTTTATAGGCATAGAAAAACTCGAATGGGAATTAGCAAAGCTTAACGCCCAAAAGGGTTTAGTTGTCAATTATGATTTTTCAGTTGAATATAGAAAGCTACCATATACTCCAATTGAGAAAGATGTTTTCAATCTATCAGCCAAAGAGTATAAGGAAGAACAATTGAAAAAATACATATCAAGTTATTACTGGGCTAAGAGTGTCCTATCTGATGTGGAGCGACTATATATAATAGAATGCTTTGTAAATCGTAAATATGTAGATGAATTAGTAGACCTATTAGGTTTCGATAATAGAGACAGTAATGACTTTAGAATATTACAACGAAGCGCAATTTATAAGTTTGCTGATTTTCTGAATTTAGTAGTAGAAAAAAATTAGGGGGAATTTGAAAAATGAAAAAAGATATTTTTATAAATGAATTGATCAACTTTTGTTTTAGATACATACTTTTTGATAAGTTGATCGAGATGGATACAATTAAATGCAACCTAGAGAAACAATTAGAGGACATTGATTTTGTGGAAACTCTGATTAGGGAAATTATGGTTAAAACAAAAAGCCATAGAGGTATAGACATTGAAAAAGCAAAAATGTTGCTTTTAGAACTCGAAAGAATAAGGATAAACCTAGAATACAAAGAATATAGTCCGGTGTAATAGGACAAGCTCTCACTCCAATATTTATAAGCAAAACGCTTTCCTTTTGTAGCGAAAGCGTTTTTGCTTGTCCTAGGGGGTGATAATATCCAAAGTGGAGCTTGTTATATAAGAGTGTCTACAGACGATCAAACAGAATATTCACCAGACGCACAATTAAAAGCATTAAAGCACTATGCACAGCAAAACAATATCATACTAACCAAAGAGCACATTTACATAGATGAAGGAATATCGGGCAGAAAGGCAGACAAACGTCCAGCGTTTCAATTGATGATCGCAACCGCAAAATCAAAGCCAAAGCCCTTTGATGTAATCCTTGTACATAAATTTGATCGGTTTGCTCGATCAAGAGAGGACAGCGTAGTATATAAATCGCTCTTAAAGAGAGAAGCAGATATAAAGGTAATTTCAACGACTGAAAGCATTGAAGATGATAAATTTTCTGTTATCCTTGAAGCAATGCTTGAAGCTATGGCAGAATACTACTCCTTGAACTTAGCAGAGGAAGTCAAAAAGGGAATGACTGAAAAGGCACACCGTGGGGAGTATCAATCAACCCCGCCCTTTGGCTACTCGATGGTAAAGCATTCAAAACAGCTACTAATCCACCCAAAAGAAGCCGAGCTTATCCGCTTCATATTTGAAAAATTTGCTTCAAAAGAAATGGGTATGAGGGCAATAACCGTATATATGAACGATATAGGCATTAAGACAAAGCGTGGAAATGACTTTGAAAATCGAAATATTGATTATATTCTAAATAATCCTGTTTATATAGGAAAAACGAGGTGGACACCGACAGAGAGGATTAGGAGAAACTATAATCACCCTGACAGCATTATTGTAGATGGTACTCATGAACCGATAATAACGATTGAGCTATGGGATAAGGCACAAGAGGTATTAAAAGAGAATAAAGAAATTTTCCCATATCGAGTGAAAAGCACAAGCAAAAAAGTAACATGGTTACATGGACTTGTACATTGTTCCGCTTGCGATAAGAAGCTAGTTCGATCCGCAAGTCAATATATGCAGTGCAACAGCTATGTAAAGGGTCAATGTAAGGTAAGTCACTTTGTTAAGTATTCCGCATTAGAAAACTTGGTATTGGGGGCATTACAAAAGGATTATACTTCCCCGCTTGATATAGTAATTGCACCAAAACGGAGCGACAATGTAAATGGTATTGAACATGAAGTCCTCACGAAACAACTTGAAATGTTCGGATCAAAATTTGAACGAATCAAAACAGCATATCAAGACGGTATTGATACGCTAGATGAATATAAAGCAAACAAAACATTCCTAGAAACAGAGCAAGGAAAAATAGCTACTCGATTAGCGGAACTGAAAGAGACACTTTTGACCGCTGATATTGAACAGCCAATAGCAAAAAGATTAAAAGATGTGCATGATCTCTTGACCGATGAAACGATTGACCTTGAAATCAAATCTCAAGCGGCTCACTTTCTAATTAGTAAAATCACTTATGAGAAGAAAGCCAAGACATTAAAATTACAGTACAAATATTGATGATTTTTTGCTTGCATTCACCTTTTTGATGTGATAGAATCAGAGAGCGAAAATCGAACTATTTAGACAGATAATCACAATAAAATGCGAAAAAACATTAAAAATCAAAAACAAAAACGCACCGAAACATGACCGGCCCGCCGTACTGTGATATGATAAACTTTGCCAAAGCGGGGTTCGGGTTCTTGATCCGCACAGGATATTGCAACTTCTTCTCATAAACAAACATAGGCTACACCATCCTTTCTTGGTAATCCCAAGGCCAGGGATCGTCGATCCATGCATAGCATCCATCCTGTATGGCATCTTGCTTCATCAGGGGGCCGTGTGCCTTGACATAGCGATCTCTCGCCTCAGTGAGCTGTCCTAGGTAGTGTTCATAAATTCTGATCATTTCTTTGTCATGCGGATGGGTATCCAGATAGAGTCCAAGCTCCAAAAGTGCCAGGGAAAGTGCCATAACTTCACCCAGCAAGGTGCCATGGGCAGGGTTGGTCTGGTTTACGATATTGTGGAAGGGCAAATCAAGCCCCGGGAAGATGGTACCGCGACTCAGTCCCTCTTCCGGACTATATTGAGGCGGATTGTCGTGTTGGAATGGAACAAAAGGCACAGCCAAAGGTGCCTCCTGGGGGAGCCGACCGAGCCGAAATGCCGGCATTGGCTCCGATGTGTGGTGATGTTGATCGTGCAATGAAAGTTTCCTCCTTTATTAAGGAATATATAGAGATATGGGCTTTCTCTGCCACCATCCTATGAGCGAATCGCCGCAGGGGTGCGTGATCACACATATTTGTCCGGCACGTCTCATACGGTACGATAAGGGTCATGTTCTAAAATAGTTGTTTAAACGTGTGTCCTCCGCCGTAGGCAGGGGACACATAAGTGGCTCCAACTAAAACAGAATATGACCTACAAAAAGAGAGGGGCGTGGTGTAGTTGAAGAGACATGCGAAGGGGAGAGGCATTGCCATATGTCTCATTTCCGCTGTCTTAGTCATGACACTCAGCGGCATTTACTTCTACGCAACAGGACAGCGTTTTGCCGCAGTCATGGGGGTAGGAGAGGTAGAAACTTCCTTGCTTCTCATCATCGACCCCGGTCACGGCGGCATGGATGGCGGCGCAACCTCGATTACAGGTGTGGAGGAGCGAGAGCTGAATCTGGAAATCGCCCTGCGGCTAGAAGCCTTGGCTGCCCTATATGGCATCCCAACGGAGATGACCCGCCGCACAGCGGGTATCGACTATCCGGAAGACGCAACTACCATCCGCCAAAAGAAGGTGGCGGATACCCACGCCCGTGTGGAGCTGATCAACGCCGCACCAAATGCGGTGGTGATTAGCATCCATCAAAATATCTACGATGGCGCATCCGTATCAGGCCCACAAGTGCTCTTTGCTCGCACAGCAGCCAGCGAGGAGTTTGCCGTCAACATGCAAACAGCCTTGACTGAGGCACTGGGACTCACACGTCCGCGTGCGCCCACTACGGTACCGCGAGGGGTGTATATCATGAACCACATAGATGTTCCGGCTATTTTAGTCGAGTGCGGATTCCTGTCAAATCCCCAAGAAGAGGCGGCGCTCCGGACGGAAGCCTATCAGATCAGACTGGCAAGTGCGCTTTTATCCGGCTATATCCGCTCCCAGGAGCTGTTGCGGGCAAGATATTTCGGCTAGGCGATTTCGTTTTTCGCCTGAGTATGGTAAAATGAAGAATATAGTGAATTTACATACTCTAAGTGAGGGCGAATTTGAAACCTTTCCATGTGCTTTTATGGTGTTATCCTTTGGCAGTCATTGCGATGCAACTACTGCCAGTTGAATATTCGGTGGTAATTGGAGTAGCCTGTATCGCTTTTGGTTTCACAAAGCGTTTTAGAGTGTTGCTTTTATTTGGGCTTACAACTTTTGGATATTTGTTTTGGTTGTTTGCGGTTCAGTATTTAACTGCAAACATATCAAATGCACCGCTGTTAATCCTTCTGAATAGACTTGGTCTAATCGGATATGTAATTCTATTTGCCATTTGGTCACGCCTCGAACCCTGTGTTACATACTTAAAGCAAGGAAGTATGAAAGAAACGCTGCAAGCCCCTCTGATTTGGTGGGGAAAGCAGGAGTACATCTGGCGTTTTGTACTGATCATTTGTGCTTTGTGGGCTGTTCCGGCAATTGTGTTTAGTTTCTTGCATGGGAACATCATTGCATTTCTGCCTTATACGCTTCTGTTTGCTATGATAAATCCTATTTTGGAAGGGGTCATATGGCGCGGGTTTATTCTCGGCCGAGTTGTTGATTATCTCGGAGAAAAACAAGGTCTGATTCTTTCTGCTTTTTCATTCGGGCTTTACCATCTTTCATTGGGATTTTCCATTTGGCTTTGCTTGCTTTCAGCAATCGGAGGGTTTTATATGGGAGGTCTTGCCATAAAGAGTAAGGGATTTTTGGCACCAACTATCGTACACTTTTTTGTTAATCTAGCGCTTGTGTCATTTGGCATTATTTTTTGAGATGGGTGAAGCAATGCAATTAAATGAAAAGATATACTTAGAAAAATATAATCCAGATTGGATATTGCAATTTGAAAAAGAGAAGTTGAAATTGCAAAATAAGCTGGATTTATATGATTTATGCTGCATAGAACACATTGGAAGCACTGCGATTCCCAATATTACAGCAAAGCCTATCGTTGATATTTTAATAGGCATAGAAATGTATCCACCTAATGAAGACATGATCAAAAGCATGGCGGATATGGGCTATATTAATTGGAATGAAGCAGGAGTAGAAGGGCGAGTATACTTAAGCAAAAGAAGTCCAGACAGCTTTTTTAATTGCCACATTGTTCAATATGAAAGTGATATTTGGAATAACAATATCCTGTTAAGAGATTATTTGAAAAAGCATGAGGATGAAGCAAAGGCATATTCGGAACTGAAGCAGAGAATTGTCAAGCAAGGGGCAGATGACTTATTAGAGTATTCAAATAAGAAGTCGGAGTTTATTTTTAACCTTTTGGAAGAGGCTAGACAAAATAACTTCAGCGAATAAGCCGGACTGTATAGCAAACGATCGGAGGCAAGCCTACTCGGCTCCTGATACTTCGGTTTGCGAAGATGAAGAAAACGGATTTATATTTTGCCGGATGAGGGGCTGTGCAGTGAAAAGGAGAATACATATATTTGGCGCTTCCGGTTCAGGCACCACCAGTATTGCGAAAAGTGTCTGTGACAGCATCAAGTACAGCCACTTTGATTCCGATAACTATTTTTGGTTGCCCACAAGTGACCATTTTACAGTGGAAAGACCACAGGAAGAACGAATTCCTCTGATGGAAAACGACTTATCTAACTATGACTCTTGGATATTGAGCGGCTCATTGACCGGCTGGGGAGATGCGCTCATTCCATTCTTTGATTTAGTGGTTTTTGTGTATGTCCCGCAAGAGATTCGGATGGAACGCCTTAAAAAGCGAGAATACGAAAGATACGGCGATGATATTTTATCTGGCGGGAAGAGGCATGAAGGCAACAAGGTGTTCCTTGAATGGGCGGCTTCCTATGACACCGGAACGAGAAGCGGGCGGAGCTTGTCCAAACATGAAAAGTGGCTGGAGCAAGTTGAGTGTCAAGTCATAAGAATAAGGAATGATTCATTTGACGATAGCGTAAGTGCAGTAATGAAAGCGATCACAGGCGTAGGGGATTTATATTCGGCGCAATGACCAAAGCCTCCTTTTGTAAAGGAGGTGGCAGGCGAAGCCTAAGGTCGGATTCAAATGCCGCTGCATAACAAGTCAAGGACAATCCTCAGTCAGCTACGCTGACATAACTGATGCCCCAAGAGGACAAGGCGAAGCCGCAGACCGATTGGTACGGCGGAAGGAATGCCTGTGGTAGCTCCTTTACAAAAGGAGCCTAGGTGCCGTATAAACATCCTGCACATCAAAGATTTCCAGTCAGTGTCATGACAAAAACAATTTGGCTTTCAAGAAAGCGAGACACCCAAATGAGCAAATCAAAGACCATGTTCTATTGCTCCGATTGCGGCAATGAAACCCCAAAGTGGCAGGGTCAATGCGCTGCCTGTGGACAGTGGAACACGATCGTTGAGCAGACATTCACAAAGCCAAGCAAGACAAAAAAAGGCGCGGCAGTACCATCTGCCATCCGAGATGCGGCGGGAAGCATCACCGCAAAACGCCTGCGTGAGGTGGAGACAAGCGCGGAGATCCGCTTTGATACCGGCATGGGTGAGCTAAATCGCGTTTTGGGCGGCGGTGCAGTACGCGGTTCCCTTGTCTTAATCGGTGGTGCGCCTGGAGTGGGGAAGTCTACGCTCATGCTACAAATCTGCGGACACTTGAGCCGCTTTGCGCGGGTGCTTTATGTGTCAGGAGAAGAATCCGAACGTCAGATCAAAATGCGTGCAGAGCGTCTAGGGGTATCCGGCGAGGAGCTATTTCTGCTTCCGGAGACCAATCTGGAGCAGATCTGCGATGCAGTAGGGGATGTGAAGCCGGATATGCTCATCGTAGACTCCATCCAAACACTCTACAGTGACGAGGGGACATCAATACCCGGTAGTGTCAGCCAGGTGAAGCAGTGCACCATGCGGCTCATGCATCTGGCAAAGCAGGAGAATCTGACCGTCTTTGTGGTGGGACATGTGAACAAAGAGGGCGACATTGCAGGCCCCCGGGTGCTGGAACACATGGTGGACTGTGTGCTCTATGTAGAGGGTGCGCAAAGCCTATCCTATAAAATTCTCCGTGCAGCGAAGAATCGCTTTGGTTCCACCAATGAGATCGGCGTGTTTGAAATGACAGGCGCGGGACTCAAAGAGCTTCCAAACCCCTCAGAACTGCTCCTGGCAGGACGGCCGGAGAATGCCGCCGGCAGTTGCGTCACTTGCGTGATGGAGGGTACACGCCCGGTGCTTGCAGAAGTCCAAGCCTTGCTCACACCCACAAGCTTCAAAGTACCGAGACGTACTGCAAACGGCTTAGACCTAGGGCGTTCCTATCTACTCTTAGGAGTTGCTGAGAAGCGTGGGAATCTTTCGATAAACGGCTGTGACGCATATATCAATGTAATCGGCGGGTTAGAGATTGAAGAACCCGCCGCTGATCTGGCGGCAATCTTAGCCATTGCATCCAGCTACAAAGACCGCCCCATAGATGGCAGCACCGTTGCCATTGGAGAGGTAGGGCTAACGGGAGAGATTCGCGCTGTCCAAGCCTTAAACCAACGACTTGCTGAAGTACATCGCATGGGATTTAAACGCTGTATCATCCCCGCTCAAGAGGGAGAAAAGCTAATCCGCCCTGAGGGCTTAAAGCTCACCGCCGTCAAAACCATCCGAGACGCTCTTTTGGCGACCGGAATCTAAACCAGCGACCGGGACAAAATGTACACAGCCGGATTGATGAGCAATAGGTGTACCGCAGCTCATGGCGCGCTGGAGTGTACAGGTACCATCCTGCTGATAGACGCACAAACTTGTGCAAGGGATGAGGCTCATGAGAAATCACAATCCTTTCTCCGCCCAGTATGCGCAAAAAAAGGAGAATTATGAGCGGGTGAGAGAGAAAGAGAGTGTTGCGGTTTGATGCAACACTCTCTTTCTCTTGGCTTCTGATTTTAGCTAAGTTTGTACTGCTTTAGTCCTTCTGCAAGGCTGAATGTTTCGATTTCCTCAATATCAATATAGAGGATTTTGAAGATTGGATTTTCAGGTGAGGCGTAAACACTTTTAACAAGTGGATTTTCTTCTAAAGCGCGGGCTTTAAGCGCAATATCCTCTACAAAATTCACTTTGCCGCTAATGGACAGGATTGGAGAATAGTCCTGGGGATAAGTACAAAACGAAACATTGGGGTCTCTTTGCATTTGGGCATAAACTGCCTTTTCGCTACTGGTAGAGAAATAAATCCTTTTTCCCTTCGCAAAGAGATATTGAAACACTCGAGTCCGCAATTTTTCCCCGTCTTTTGTTGCCATTACTCCAATTGGGTTCTGTTCTAACATATCTACATAATGAACCATTTTGCGCCTCCTCATGATTTGGGATTGACTCTGTCGAGCACTTACACTATAATAATTCCATAGAGAGATATTGTAAAGTAGGTACTTAATTGTGTCATAGTAACCATATGGAAACAATTGGAGAATATATGGATAAGTCAAATGAAATTCCCGAATGTCCTGTTGAAATAACGCTCTTAATGATAAGTGACAAATGGAAAATTCTCATAGTTCGAGATTTGTTAAACGGCACAATGCGTTTTGGTGAGCTGAAAAAATCTCTGAGCAATATTTCGCAAAAAGTCCTGACACAGCACCTGAGAGCCATGGAAGACAGGGGCTTAATCACGCGCAAAGTATATGCAGAAGTCCCGCCAAGAGTAGAGTATACCCTGACAGCAATGGGCATGAGTCTAAAACCTGTCTTGGATGTTATGTGGAACTGGGGAGAGGACTATAAGACAAATCTCAAGCCGTAGGTTTGTGATTCGCCTGACAGTAACTGCGGCATAATAAATTCTGCATATCTTTGAATGACAATCCAAAGAAAATCAAAAATAAGGCTTGCATTTTCTGCCATGTCGTGCTAATATACTTTGGTACGCAAGATATGCGCCTGTAGCTCAGCTGGATAGAGTACCTGGCTACGAACCAGTAGGTCGCACGTTCGAATCGTGCCAGGCGTGCCAAAAGCCCTGTAACTGTATAGTTACAGGGCTTTTACATATTGATTGACCTGCGATCACGATGGGTGTATAATGAGGCGTTCTTGAAGCAATATTCAAAATTTAGGAGGAAATGCAGTGAAAAAGTATATCTACGCACTCTTAGTATTGGTTGTGGCTTTCGTGTTCCTTGACCCAACACCGGCCCTAGCCCAGAGCACAACAAACAGCGGCACCGTCCCCACAAGCGGCGGCAATCGAACCGTAACATGGGTAGAAGTTGACTTAAACGCAGGCTACGAAGTGCGGGCAATGTCCGCGCAAGATACCTTTGGCAGACGCTCTGCCTCTATTACGGAATTCGCAAACGCCATTCCAAACCGCGGGGAAGATACCATTGTGTTCCCCGTGAACTTCTTCGTCACTGCCAACTTTGAGATTGTAGGCGCTGTCTACTCCCAAGGGCGCGTCGTGAGCGGAGTGCCGCAGCCTTACTTGAACTGGGGCGTAGGCTTTACAAACGCGAATCGTATGTCGCTCTTTAGCGGACGGCTAAGCGGCAATTACATATACGGCGAACACTGGGATTCTCCTCGCCTGAATTACACGACTGCCTTCAATGCTTATCCGCATTTGATCCGCAACGGAGAGAGACTATCCATCGCACCGGCACCCGGTATGACGGAATCATGGATGAATGGCCGCGTCCGGCGGGCATTTATGGGACAGAGAGCGGACGGCACCTTTGTTGTGGGTGTTGCAGAGGGTACAAATATAAGCGAACTCCAACAGATTGCCGCGTACTTCAATCTGGTAACTGCCACCAACATCGACGGCGGCGCATCTGCCGGTATCTGGCGAAATGGCGGTCTTACCGTTGCACCGGGGAGACAGTTAGCTTCTGTCATGGTGATCACAGGTGCCGGCGCAGAGCCTACACCTCCGGTAGAGGGATTGCCTTTCTTCGATATACAGGCTGGTCACTGGTCGATTCCCGCAATCCGCTATGTATACGGGCGTGACATTATGCGCGGTACATCTGAAACGGCTTTTGCTCCCAACGCAACGCTAAACCGGGCTATGGTAGCCACCATTTTGCACCGCTTGGAGGATGAGTATCCAATTGCATTCCAGCAAAACTTCACTGATGTAGCCTCAGGCCGCTGGTATAGCTACGCTGTCACATGGGCCTATGACGCAGACATCGTGCAAGGCATAGGCGGCGGACTCTTCGCCCCCAACGCCTCCATCACCAGAGAGCAGCTTGCCGCCATGATGCACCGCTTCGCCGACATGCGGGACTATGACCTGTCAGTCCCCGCAGGTGTCACAGTGCCCGCCGGCACAAGCGCCTGGGCAGAGGAACCCATGCGCTGGGCTGTGCACAATGGCTTCATCACAAGCACCACAACAGGCGGCAACCTAAGCCCCCGCACAGCCGCAAGCAGAGCGGAGACAGCGCACTTTATTCACCAGTTTTCGGTGCGATTTGGGTGATAAATTAGTTCGCATCACAAAGAAAACACTGTAATCTCACGGTTACAGTGTTTTTGCTTTTTTGACATATTTGATATATAATTATAAGCAGTATAGGAGGTTATGGTATGTTAGATGGAAAAGCGGAAGAACAAAGCAGTGTTGAAGCAGAAGACATGAGCTATCGTGAGCATTTAGTTGATATAAAAGCTATAATTAATCGAGGATTAGCTGAAGTAGAAAGTAGCAGACAAAAAAGAAATATCATGTCATTATTTATGATAGTGGCGGGCATGAGTTTATTAGCTATATCTCTGATTTGGAATAATGCTTGGATTGATGCCCTAGCACTCCGTGAGTCTTTAATGATAATATCTGTTATATTATTAGCTTGTGGTATAGGTTCCTTAGTTTGTTCTGTAGCCTACAAAAATCCAGGCATTTTGTTATTAGAAGGGTATCTTTCGGAAGCAAATGAAGAGCTAGAATTGCTTGATATCGAAGAAGAACAACATGAAAAGCGAGCAGAGGTTCGGTTTAAGAATCATCAAAAGGAAATTAAGCGATATTATGATATTAACTTAAGCCACTTGAAAGTGGTATTTCCTCTAGGTATTGGGATCATTGTTTTTGGCAGTGCAGTTATAATTATTTCAATTGTCATTTTTAGAGATATTGCTCAAGAAAATATCATGCCAATTACAATAGGGGTAATTAGTGGATTGCTCATTGATTTTATTGGTGCAATTTTTATTAGAATGTATATAGAAACAGTGAAAGCTTCTACAAAATTTCATAATCAATTGGTTTACAGCAACAATAATCTATTTGCAAATGTTTTAGTAACAAAAATTAGTGATGAAAAATTGAGAAATGAAACATTTGCTGAAATGGCAAAATTGATTTCTTCAACGAATAAAGAAATATCTTAAAAGAAGTACTTGCAATCGTCATGATTGCAAGTACTTCTTTTTGCTTGCCATCTACACCCGTCCCCGCCGATTCGACAAAACCAACCCAACCAACACCAGCCCAATCCCGCAAGCTTTCAGCAAGGTAATCGCCTGATCCAAAACAAACACCGAGCCCACCACCGTAATAATCGGAAGCAGATAAATATACACACTCGTCCGAGCAGGCCCCAGACGACCTAGCGAGAAGTTCCAAAGCGCAAAACAAGCGGCGGAGGACAGAATCCCCAAGTATAGCATAGGAAGCAGATTCCCAGGCTCCATAAAGCGTTCAACCCCGAATCGGAAGTCTGTCAGAATCATGGCGGGAAGCAAAAACAGTAACCCATAAGTAAAAAGCCGCCGCGTGATCTGAATCGGGTGCTGACCAATACTGCCGATCTTCTTGAGCATCACAGAATAAACCGCCCAAGCAAGCCCCGCCAAAAACGCAAGCAAATCCCCCAGAGGATGAAGCTCTAACTGACTGCCCGCAAAGCTGATCACGCCAATGCCCACAATCGCACAGACAGCGCCGAGGAAAAAGGAGCCGCTGGGCCGCTCTTTTGTCATGAACAGCCAGAGCAAAAAGCCAGTCAAAACAGGAGAAGTGGAAACAATCACACTTACATTAGACGGTGCGGTATGTGTAAGCGCAAAGTCTTGCAGCAAAAAGTGCATCGTCACACCAACTAAGCCCGTGACGGCGAACAAAAGTTCCTGCTTCCAAGTGTTACGCTTCATCTTACGCGGATAGATCAGGTAAAGCACCAGCGTTGCCATGGAGAAGCGATAAAACAGGATTTCAACAGGGGAAAAGCTCCGCAAGAGGATTGCGATATTGATAAACGCAAAGCCCCAGATGCTGACGGTAAAGAGTGCCGCTAAGTGACCAAACACACGCTTCTGCTCGTTCAAAGGGAACACTTCTCTCTATGTGTAATAGTTGAATAAAAACAAAGAGTGCACTCAAAAAATCTAAAAATAGAAAAATGAGCACACTCTAAAATCTAGTAAGAGTCGTTTTCTGTCATCACCTGACGATACTTCGCCATCAGCCCCCCGAAGAGCTCTGCCGTTGTCGGCGGAGTGTACGTGATGGCATTCGCCCCCGCCTCGATGGTGCGGATAATGCTCTCCTCCGTGGGGCCGCCGGTGGCGATGATGGGCAGGTGTGGAAATTTTTTGCGAATCACCGAGACAATCCGTGCCGTATCGGCAGCGCCCGAAACGTTTAGGATACTCGTCCCCGCATCAATCCGCGCCTGAATATCGGTCTGGTCAGAGACAACAGTCGCCACAATGGGGATATCAAGCTGTTCTTTCAAGCCACGGATAATCTCATTTGAAATCGGCGCATTCACCACCACCCCGGAAGCGCCCTGATCTTCCGCATCACATCCAAGCCGAAGCACCCGAGGGCCATTGGTCGTCCCGCCGCCAATGCCGGAAAACACAGGCATATCCGCAGCAGTAAGTACCGCCCGTGAGATTGTGGGCTGCGGCGTAAAGGGATAGACGGCGATCACAGCGTCCGCGTTGATGTTTTTGATAATCGCAACATCCGTAGAGAAGACAAAACTTTTAATCCGCCGCCCGAAAATGCGAATCCCTGTGCATTCGGAAATACATGGGGGTACTTGAATCATATGACTGCGAAGTAAGCCCTCGTATCCGGGGACGATTCTTTTCTCTTTGTCCATGGAAGACCCTCCTAGGTCGCAGGTTTAAAGCTGTCTTTGAGTGCAACACTGCGGTTGAACACCAGATTTCCAGGTGCAGAGTCTTTGCTGTCCGCACAGAAATAGCCTGTCCGCATGAATTGGAAGTTCGCAGGTGCAGTTGTATCGGCAAGGCCTGCCTCTACTTTACAACCGGTGAGCACCTCAAGGGAGTCGGGGTTCAGACAAGACATGAAATCCTTGTCAGCGGCATCGGGATTGGGGTCAGAAAACAGCCTGTCATAGAGCCGCACGGTCGCATCTGCGCCGGTATCTTGATCGACCCAGTGGATTGTCCCGCGTACCTTCCGGCCATCCGGTGTTGTGCCGCCCCGTGTCTCCGGGTCATACTCTGCAAAGACACGGATTACATTGCCCGCTTCATCTTTCTCACAGCCGGTACAACGGACAATATATGTGGATTTCAGCCGCACTTCATTGCCAGGGAAGAGGCGGTTATACTTCTTCGGCGGCTCTTCCATGAAGTCGTCCTGCTCAATCCAAAGATTCCGAGAGAATGTAACAGTCCGTGTCCCAGCGCCTTCATCTTCCGGATTATTCTCCACTTCAAACGCTTCTGACTGACCTTCGGGATAATTTGTGATCACAAGTTCAAGAGGGCGCAAAACAGCCATTGCACGCTGTGCCCTAGTGTTTAGGTCTTCACGCAAGCAGTGCTCAAGGAAAGAGAAGTCCACCACACTGGCAGCTTTACTCACGCCGATGCGTTCCGCGAAATTGCGAATACTCTGGGGCGTGTACCCACGTCTGCGCATGGCGGCAAGGGTAGGCATACGCGGGTCATCCCAGCCGGAGACAACGCCTTCTTCCACTAGGGCACGGAGTTTCCGCTTCGAGAGCACCGTATAATTGATAAAAAGGCGCGCAAACTCAATCTGCCGCGGCTGATTTTCTGTACCTGTATTCTGTGTCACCCACTCATACAATGGACGGTGATCTTCAAATTCAAGAGAGCAGAGAGAGTGCGTAATCCCCTCCAGCGCGTCCTGTAATGGGTGAGCATAGTCGTACATGGGATAAATGCACCACGCATCGCCCGTGCGATGATGATGGGCGTGATTGATACGATAAAGCGCCGGGTCACGCATGTTGAAATTGCCCGATGCAAGATCAATCTTCGCCCGAAGGGTCATCGCCCCCGCCGGAAACTCTCCGGCGCGCATACGGAGGAAGAGGTCGAGGCTTTCTTCAATGGGACGATCCCGGTACGGACTCACAGCTGGTACGCCCACAGAGCCCCGATTGGCTTTGAATTCCTCCGGTGTGAGCTCACAGACATAGGCGAGTCCCCGCTCGACTAAGCCCACAGCTAGTTGGAACTGCTCCTCAAAGAAATCCGATCCGTAAAAGAAATTGTCGCCCCAGTCAAAGCCCAACCAGCGGACATCTTCTTTGATGGCTTCCACATATTCCACATCTTCCTTGGTGGGATTGGTGTCATCCATTCGCAAATTGCAGACACCACCGTATTTTTCGGCCGCACCAAAGTCAATGCACAAAGCCTTCGAGTGTCCGATGTGCAGATATCCGTTTGGCTCAGGCGGAAAGCGTGTGTGAACTGTGCGTCCCGCAAAGCGACCGCCGGGGGCTGTGTCTTCCTCGATGAATGCGTGGATAAAATTGCTTGCACCTTCGGTTTGTTCCGTCAATTTTAGTTCTTCAGACATGACATGATCAACTCCCAATCAAGATTCTGTTTTTTTATAGATTATAGCATGATGTTTACATACTTGTCCAACTCTGGTACACTCTAAAGTATAGAAATGTTAGTGAGGCAAGCAAAAAGCCTGTGTAGGGGCGAACTGTGTTCGCCCGTACAACAAACATGCTGTTACGTGTTGACAGTGCGAAAGAAAGGGGGCGCTTAATTGTGGAACATGCAGATATCATCATCATCGGCGCAGGCCCTGCGGGACTTTCAGCGGCGCTCAATGCGAGAGTACGTAACAAAACTGTCCGCCTATTTTCTGGGGATTATCGTGAGACCGGACTCTACAAAGCGGAACGCCTAGAGAATATCCTTGGCACACCCAGTATGACAGGGAAAGACTATCTGGACTTCTGCCGCAATCAAGCTGCGGAGCGCGGAATAGAAATTACGCAGGGCAAGGTGCTCAGCATACTGCCAATGGGCGAACAGTTTGGTGTCTCAGTGGGTGCGGATTTCTACACAGCAAGCGCAGTCATCCTAGCCACCGGCGTAACACAGAAAGCAGGCTTCCCCGGAGAGCGGGAACTCTTAGGAAAAGGTGTCAGCTACTGCGCCACCTGTGATGGGATGCTCTATCGAGGCAAAACAGTCTGTGTCATCATCCGCAGTCCAGAGGGAATTGCTGAGGCAAACTACCTGCAAGAAATCGGCTGCGCTGTGACAGTCATCTCTGACGGACGGAGCCTGACGGGTTTGCGGGAAGACATCCAAGTGGCAGAGGGCAAGAAAATAGCGGTCATCGGAGAGCAAAAGGTAGAATCTTTGCAAGTGGGAGATGTGAACATTCCCTGTCAAGCTGTGTTCATTCTTCGCAGTACCGTGTCCATGGACAGTCTTTTGCCAAATCTTGCCCAAGAGGATGGACACATCCAAGTGGGACGCAAGATGGAGACAAATATCCCCGGTGTATATGCAGCGGGGGACTGCACAGGCAAACCATATCAAGTGTCAAAAGCCACAGGTGAGGGATTAGTTGCAGCACTCTCTGCTGTGGATTATTTATCCTAGTTCCAAATAAAAACATGTTCTTTTGTTTTTATACTGGAACTTAATAAATACGTCTTTTACGCGCTTTTTGCGTAAAAATAGCCTGCAAAGCAGGCGTTTTCCGGATGGTCTTTATCCGGAAATAGTAGTAGACGAGAGACAGAAATAGAGGAGGGTATCAACATGGCAACATTACACCTGACAGCTGAAAATTTCGACGAAACGATCAAAGAGGGCATAGTCCTGGTAGACTTCTGGGCAGAATGGTGCGGCCCATGCAGAATGCTCGGCCCCGTGATGGACGAGCTTGCGAGAGTGTACGAGGGTACACACAAAATCTGCAAGGTAAACGTAGACGAAGCAGGCGACCTGGCAGCCAGATTCGGCGTGATGACAATTCCAACGGTGATCCTGTTCAAAGACGGCGAAGAGCTGGACAAGCGGATTGGGGTTCACCCGAAAGAAGAGTTTGAACAGATGATCAATAAGGCATAAGGAAAGAATTCCTCCGCAGCAAAACCTGCGGAGGAATTCTTTGAAACAAAGCTCCGTTTGTGATATAATGCGCGGAGTGTATCGACTTAATCAGAAAGCAGGGAAAGACAGTTATGAAGAATGCCATGAAGAATAAAGATGCTCTACTGAGAAACGGACTTCTCGCACTTGCATTTTTTGGCGGATGGTTCGGCTTCTCCTACATCAATCAGGCATCGGGCCAAACAACTTGGGACACGTCCTTGATCATCAGTGTGATTGGGGTCAGCATCGCCGCCTTCGCAATTGGTATGATACTGAATGTCATTTTACATGAAGTCGGACATTTAATCGGAGGACTGCTGACCGGATGGAAGTTTGTTTACTTCGGCATCTTCAACCAGCTTTGGGTCAAAGAGCAGGGAAAAATCGTGCGGAAGACAGCTCACACCCAAGGCGCTGCGGGTATCTGCCGCATGGCACCGCCGGAGATGAAGAACGGAACACTCCCGCATAGACTCTATCTCTTCGGCGGAGCCTTTATGAACCTCCTGTTTGCCGCAGTATGCGCACTTCTCTTTCTCCGTCTGGCAGCGAATGCGCCCTTCCAAGCCAGAGCATTTCTCATTGCCGGAATCGCAGGCGCATTTCTTGCAATAACCAATCTAGTTCCGGGCAAAGCCGGATTTGTTATGACAGATGGCTATTTGATGCTCAATCTTGGCAAAAAACAAAACACTGACATGCGCCTCAGATTTTGGAGAAACTCAAATCTTGTGGCATTGCGCGCAAACGGAACACGGGCACGTGATATTCCCTCAGAGTATTTTGAGTGGGCGAAACGCGGGGAGCGAATCAGCGATCCCTTTGCTCTTGAAGCAGCGCTTTTGCCCTATGAGCAGTTGGTGGACAAAGGAGAGCTGGCAGAAGCTAGAACGTATTTACAGCTTGTCCGTGATTGCATGGATAGCGCCTTGGTTCCATATATGCCAGCAGTCGATTTGCATGTCATGTTCCATGAGCTCATTGACGAATGCCGGGAAAGTGAAATCAATCGCCTATATACCGCAGATGTGAGAAAATACGCCAAAGAATCCACCACATCAGAGGGTGTGCAGCGGGTACTGTATGCCTATGCCCGCCTGTTCTCAAAGAACGCAGAAATGGCGAAGGCGCATTTGAAGCTCTTTGAAACAGCCTGTAAAAACTCCACAAATGTTGGGAGCATCGCCGGTCAGAGAGAGTTGGTTGCATTGATTGACAAAATTGCCGATCAGCGTGGGAAACAATGAGCTTGACTGCAAAGAAATTCAACGCAATTTGCTTTGCGTTTATGTTGCTACTGGGTTTAAATTTTTCAATTTATCAGTCCATCATCCAAGATATCAATGGCTTCTTTGGCTTTGATGGTGCCGCAAGCGGCATAATGGTCGCCTTGTATTTCCTAGGCGCTTTAATTGCGCCGGGGCCAGCCGGTGAATTGGGAGACCGAACAGGGAAAAAGATGGTAGTAATTCTGTCCGGCGTGCTGATGTTCTCTTGCATCCTGCTGATATCCCAGGCGCGGCATGTGTTTATTCTTGGTGCCGGTATACTGCTAATGGGTGCATCCGGCAGTACGCTTCAGGGTCTCTTATCTGCCAAGATAGCTGATCACAATCCGTACAGTGCAAAGCGGATGATGAATTTTTCCGGCTGCTGTTTTTGCGTTGGAGCCGTGGTGGGGCCGCTTTTATCTCTGGCAATCAAATCATGGGGCGGAGATTGGCAAACAATCATGCTGATTAATGCGGTCATTTTTTGTCCGGGCATGATACTCCTGTTGTGGTTGCCCAAGGATAAAAAGACACTTGCGGACAAAACCGCTTCGAGTACAGCGTATAGTCTGGAACTAATCAAAGATGTCAGATTCCGCATATTCTTCATTTCCATCGTGTTATATGTAGGAGCCGAGGTAAGCTTGGCTTTTTCCGTAACCACCTACTTCACCGAAGCCGGTGTGGCAGCCTTTGGTGAGATTGCGCTTTCCCTGTTCTGGGCAGGGATGATTCTGGGTCGCCTGCTTGCCGGGGTATTCCATAAGCGATCTGATTTGATTATGCCCCTTTGTTTGGTTTTCGGAATCATATTTTCATTCTTACTCCAAGTTGGGCCGCCGGCAATTGTTAGTCTTGTCCTGTTTAGTCTGATGGGCCTGAGCCTGTCAGCTGTATGGCCGATATTGATGGCGCTTTGCACCCAGACCTTTCAGAGATTCAGCGGCACAGCAGGGGGCCTAATGATCGTGGGCGGATCATTGGGCGGAATCTTATTTCCGGCGCTCGTAGGTGTGGTATCCAGCGGATTCGGCATCAGACGAGCCCTAGCGATTGCCACTGCATCAGTGGCGCTGATACTGATGTTGAACTTGTTAAGTCGGAAGAACGCTATGAAGACAGAGAGTGTGACAGATAATCCGACAAGTGTCAAGTTGACAGAATAGGGAAGATGAAGTAAAATTGAAGCAACTGATGGCTTAGAAGGGAAGTGCCTGATATGGCGAAAAAGCAAAAATCGTTAACCTATAAAGGTCACCCGCTCCGGCGGAAAGATAATCTGATCTACTTCGGCAGCATGGCGGACAAATACATTGTGATGCTGCAAGTCCTAGATACGGAAAAAGTGGACGACCTGGATGTACCGAAAAAAGTGTCTATCCAGCTCCAACTAACCGACCCAGACTTGAAAAGCCGTGACCGTGTGGTGAAGAAAAGCGAGAAAGATAGCCTCTATGTAGCAATGGACGTTGCAGCCGTCTGGCTGGAACGCGCGCTGACGAGTATGTAAAGCATGACATCAAAGAAAACCAGCTCTGCCAAGTGGCGGAGCTGGTTTTTTGTGCAGGCATGTAGAGGGCGGCCTTTGACCGTCCGTCCACTAATGGGTGCGGACGCGCAAAGCACGACCCTACATGCATAATCAACACGGTTGAGATCTCGCAACTGGTAGCATCGGGCTTTTTTATATTGCGGAAAGCATTATTGTTTGATATCATGAACTACATCGCAGGCACATTCCAGAATCCGAAGAAAATCTATAGTCAAGGAGTGTACACAACCATGTCAATACTCACACGCATACCGGGAATACTATGGAAAATAGGGATAGCTGGGGTGGTATTAAATCTGGTCTTCCCGCATCCGATGCTCAATTGGATTGCGCTTCTCTGTTTCTTTACGCTTCTGGACATTACCTTTTGGCTGTCGATCTGGATGATTCTGGGAAACCTCTATGCAAAAATCAGCTACGGCTCGAAACTGCCATCGAAAGACAACTATGATTGCAAGGTTGACTACATTCTCCCCTTTACAGGCAAGTGGACAGTCTTCAACGGCGGGGCAGACAAAGCGCTATCTCACTCCTGGGATATCATCCCGCAACGATACGCCTACGACTTTATCATCATGGATGACGAAGGAAAGTCCTTTCGCGGAGACAGCAAGAACTTGCAAAGCTACTACTGCTATGGAGAAGACGTGATTGCCCCAGCCGATGGGATAGTCGTCAAAGTCAGCAATAAACACAGAGACAGCAGAGTCACCGGGACGAAGGTATTTTGCGACACCTGGGATATCAGAGGCAATTTCATTGTGATTAAGCATGCCGAGAAAGAGTTCAGCGTAGTTGCACATCTCATTCCCGGCAGTATCCCCCAGCAAGTAGGCGACAAGGTGAAACAGGGCGAAGTGATTGGGAAATGCGGCAACTCAGGCAATACCTCCGAGCCGCACATACATTTTCAGTTGCAATCCGGTAAATCCTTTTTCGCCTCTGCGGGTTTGCCGATCTCCTTTGTCAATGTTCGCGCGCAGGAGAAGGCAAACTATGACCTAGCAGACCCACGCGATCCGCAAAAAGAGTTGCAGGAAGCGAGAGGGGACGGAAGAGTCTACATTGGGCGGGGACTTGAGGTTGAAAACAAATAGCAATACAAAAAGAATCGGGATTTGCGGCGATACGCAAATCCCGATTCTTTTGTGTTTCAAAAGTAGGGGCGAATTGTGTTCGCCCGCCACAATTGTTGCTACCACCACGGGCGAACACAGTTCGCCCCTACTTGGGTTGTGCAAGTGCGACATACTCCAAAAGATCAATCCCGATCAAGAAGCCCAGCTCATCCAGTACCGCATAGGCATGGGCGGTAAAGTGGTCAAGCATAACAGTGACAGCTAAAAACAGTGCATAGTCAGAGCCGTAAATGCTTTGCAGTACATAGATATGAAGCGTACGCCCTACAAGGTTATCATCAAAGAAGAGGGCCTTGACCGCAGCTGTATCGTGGGCATTTACCCGCAGGGCAGTCCGCTGGAAATTCTCACCGTCATAGGGATCAAGACCAAGGTCTTCCAAGACAAAGGGTGCCATGGTAGTGCTTGCAGAGGAAGCGTACAGTGTGGTATAGAGCAGGGTCATCCCCGGTGTAAAACTGTGGACAAATCCATGTGCAGCAGTGTTGCTGGCACCCACCATGACACTGACTGTATAGATTTCATCGCCCACTTCCATGTCGAAGGGGGCAAGCAAGTCTGTTTCATCATGATTGGTCATGTGCAGTTCAGGCAGGTCAAAGATTACCGCAAGCTCATGTCTTTCAAGCAAAATAGCCTGGGCTTGTGCGTCTCTGTATTCTGCAAGCAAGGTCTGCATAGTAGGGACATCAATATAAAATTCCGGGAGAGAGGCCGGGCTATGGGTGGTCTCCAGATATGTAACATCTGCCGTAATGGTCATTAGATCAGGGGCCTCAAGAGTGAGCCATATGGTGAATTCCTGCTCTTCCTCATCCATCACGAAAGTGAGCTCTAAGGTGTATGCAGACATTTCGCCTGTAAGGAGTACTTGAAGCATAGGGTCAAGACTGACCTCTTCAGAGCCGGAAGCGTGCGCATACAGGTCAGAATAAAGTGCAAAAGGCTGTGTAAGGATAGATAACACATAAGGCGTGAGCTGGTCACCGGAGAGGATGAGCGTATAAAGTCCGGCGTTGTAAGAGAGCCTCTCGCGAACATGCTGCTCATCCAGTGCGTGAATCAAATCCGGAAAATTGATTGGTAAATGATCCAAGCCAATTGCCGGATCAAGCAGGGAAGGCGCACCGTCAAAGCTGTTGCTGACAGAAAGCACAATATAAGGTGCATAGGTCTGATCCATCACATGTTGAAACAGCGGCACAAAGTCTACATAGTTTGTCCCGTTTGTACGAGCCAGCGACACGTCCGGGAGTTGGTTGTCATAGGCATCAATGTAAGTAATCGCAGCAGAAAGATCCTGTCCGCTCATACGGGTTCCATGGACTTGATAACGAAGCGGCATATCCGGGGCATGCACATCCTCCGCAAAAGAGACTTCACCGACAGCAACAAATACATAGCCCTCCATCTCTGCAAGCTGGTCGAGCAAAGCGTCCAGCGGGCCAGATGAAGAGGAGCATGCGGCAAAGAGTCCAAGTGAGAGGACGAATATAAGAAAGACAGACAAACACTTTCGCATAATAGAACGTCTCCTTTTCCGAAAACAGTATACAGGAAATTTCAAAAAATGTCAAATCGGTTACAAAATATGGTATGAGATCAAAAGAAAACCGCTCTCCAACCACTATTCAGGGGTCAAAGGGCAGTCTGGAATGTATGAGGTAGTTTAAGCTACATGATTTGCTGTCAATCATGCTCACTTAAGCACCTAGGCTCCTTTTTCAAAGGAGCAGTCCGCAAAGCGGACTGAGGATTGCCCTTGCAACTTGGTGTCATCTGAATCCTTCGTCAGGCTTCGCCTGCCACCTCCTTTGGAAAAGGAGGCTTTTTCCTGCCTAACATTAAAGTAAAGAGGACTCCAGGCAACACAACTCAGAGTCCTCTTTCTGATACATTTTATACTAAGGCAACCAAATAATCGGATCAACCGGCACACCGTTGATACGGATTTCAAAGTGCAAGTGATTTCCCGAAGCCGTGCCTGTCATACCCACACCGCCAATGTGCTGGCCTCGATAGACGCGCTCGCCCTCGCCCACGTACATGCTGGAAAGATGTGCGTAGTAAGTCACGTGTCCGTTGTCATGCTCGATTTTGATCAAATTCCCGAAGCCGCCTAAAATGCCCACAAAGAACACCTCGCCGCCGTCTGCGGCGTAAACAGGAGTGCCACGGGGAGCGGTGATGTCTATCCCCTGATGATTGGAAGAGCCGATCGCCACGCGGCGCGGCCCGAATAGGGAAGAGACCTTCCCGGTAGTTGGCCAAATGTACTCACCCCAAGAGGCAGTGAGCGGACGCTCTAGCGTACCCTCGATAATAAGCTCGGTGACCGCATCGGCAATCACCTTTGTATCCAAAATCGTCTGCCCGACTTCACGCCCGTCTATGTAGGTGACCTGAGCTAAAATCTCAAGCTCGCCGACTACGCCTTCGCGTACAACCTCGTGCATATCATCAAACATGCTGTCATCTTCGATGATGTCTATATCAAAAGGAATGGTTTGAACAGTGCTGACCTCACGGACTTTCTGCACAGAGAGCTCATCAACAAGTTCCAAAATCTCTGCAATTGTGAGGGCCTCGCCCTGTTCTGTGACCTCAGAATCAAAGGAGGGTTCAGAGAGGAAAGAGACAGAAAGTACATCCTCATCGGATTCTAGGTAAGCCAAGCGCTCTTCCATCGCGATACGCAGCGTAGCAGGCTCAGCAACATGACCCCAAAGCGTTCCGTCAACTGTGACGGCGTAGTATATAGAAATGCCATCAATCCGCTCAAGGAGTTCACGTTCAACTGGCTGTGTCTCCAAGCTGCTCAGAACTGTAATCGGTGCGAGACGATAACTGTAACTAATGCGCTCTTCCAAAGCGGGTGGCTCTTCTAAAAGAGTAAGTGCAAGGGCAGAAGCCGTATCAAGAAGCTCGTCAAGGGTTTGAGAGTCGGATAGCGTACCAACAACTTCGCCATCCACTTTTACATGTACAACAAAGGTAAGCTGCCCGATAAGTAAGGTGGCGACACAGAGAAACAGTGTGAGGAATATTCCAGTCGGTAGCAAGCGGTGTCTCTCGAAGGAAAGACGCTGCAGAAGCGGAATCGGTGGAGAGAGAACGGTCATTTCGTGGTTTGTTTCAGAAGTGGGCATGTTATGGAAGTCGTCCATAAAAGCCTCCTTTCAAAAATTGCTGACCACAAGAGTGGTTACAGCTTGGATATAAAAGAAACAAATCAGTTACAAATTGGAAACAAAGCGTATAATACAATAGAAACACAGCCATGTCAAGCGAAACGCAAAAGTAGTACAAAACCGATTGAAACATCTAGCATCTGACAGCAAGAAACCAGAGGAAATACGAGGATACAACACAGGGCTTAAGCAGCAGGCTTGTCATAAATATGCGCGGGAATCCATATACATGTACAAATATGTTCGGCAAGAAAAAGGAGGACAAGAGAAATGGCATACGAAAACAAAACGAAAATCGAACTGCCCCACAACCTGATCATGGAGGGCAGAGAAAGACTCTCCATCTCCGGTGTGGAGGACGTGGAAAGCTTTGATGAAGAGGCAATCGTGATCTACACCAGCAAAGGTATGCTAATCGTCCGAGGGGAAAGCCTGCATATTGAAAAACTAAGCCTAGACGGCGGTGAGCTGGCAGTAGAAGGACGCGTCCATAGCTTGCGCTACGAAGAAGAGACAAAAGACAAAGGCGGCTTTTTCGCAAAGCTGTTTAAATAACAGGTACGGCGAGATACCCGCAGGGGACGATGCCCACACCGTCTCGTCCTGAAAAGCCTCCTTTTCCAAAGGAGGTGGCAGGCGAAGCCTGACGGAGGATTTCTCACACCAAGCATGAAAGGGCAATCCTCCGTCAGCTATGCTGACAGCTCCTTTGAAAAAGGAGCCTAATTAATATACTAAGCAAGCAGGAGAGAACATGGAGCTAGCCGTATTGTTCCAACTTTATCAAGCAAGCATGGCACTATTGCTCGGCCTTGCGGCAGGTCTCTTTTACGATATTTTAAGAGCCATCCGCCATCGCATAGGGCGAGCAGGGGCAACAGTGTGTCTTGATATCTTATACTGGCTCATCTTCGCCATTGCCCTGTTCATCCAAACAATGATCATCGGGCAAGGTTTTTTACAACTCTTTCTGCTGCTTGCAAATTTCTGTGGCGCAGTAGTATACTTCATCGCTTTAAGTGCTCAAATCCGCCGTGTTCTGGAGAAAACGATAGATAAGCTTACATGGATCAGTCTGTTTCTGACAAAACCAATGCGTATAATATGGTCAAAATGTAGAAACTGGACAGGTAGACATAAAAAAGACTTTCAGAACCGAGTGAAACAATATATAATAAATGTGACTATTTTGCAGAAAATAAAAAAGAAAAAAAATAGGGTAGGAGGTGAGCGCAGTGCGCAGAAAAAAAAGAGGAAGTATATTCACAAAACTAGTCGTACTGGGACTCCTCATTTACACCTCGATTACGCTAATAGGTCTCCACGGTCAAATCGTAAACGCACAAGAGGCAAGGGCGCAGATGGAGCGCACAGTAGAAGAACTTCAGCAGATCAATGAAAGCTATCAGTGGGAAATTGAAAACCGCTACGACCCGGAGACAATTGAGCGTATCGCCAGAGATCATTTTGGTCTCGTCATGCCGGGGGATCGAACGTTTTATGCGATCTCAAACTGATTGGACATATATATTAGCTGCGAGTGACAGAGTCTTGCCTCTACAGCTTATAAATAAATGGATAAGGACAAAGGTTCGTGTATGGGCGTTGATGTGGGAATGATCGTGACAGGCAAAGTGACCGGAATTAAGAAGTTCGGTGCCTTTGTAACATTAGAAGACAAGCGAAGCGGCCTAGTACATATTTCTGAGGTTGCAAACACTTACGTAGAAGATATCACTGCTCATTTAGAAGAGGGGCAAGAGGTTAAGGTAAAGATCATCGGCATCGATGAGTCGGGACGGATTAATCTGTCCATCAAAAAGGCGGAAGAATCGGCAGAGCGCACGGCACCTGCGCCTCGCACACCGCGCCCACAGACAAGCCAATCCCGTCCGCCTCGCGACAGGAGACCATCATTTGCGCAAACAGCGGTACCCAAAGAGCCTGCCACCTTTGAAGATCAACTCAAACAGTTCATGCAGGATTCAAACAGCAAAATGTCCGGTCTGGAGATGTATTCTGCAAAGAAATCCACACGGCGCAAGTCGAAAGGCTAAGCAAGGGAATATCGAAAGCGCTGTCTGCTATAGGCGGCGCTTTTTTAGCTTTAGATGCGGCAGGGGATTCACAATAGACGCAGTGACCAAAGCCTCCTTTTCCAAAGGAGGTGGCAGGCGAAGCCTGACGGAGGATTTCCATCTGCTAGCACTTGCTAAATTGAAAAGGACAATCCTCAGTCAGCTACGCTGACAGCTCCTTTGAAAAAGGAGCCTATGTACCAATAAGCAATCAACAGTCATGACAGGAGTAAAATTTATGCAAACACCAACACTCGAAACAAAACGAATCCTAATACGTCCGCTAAAGATATCCGACACCGAAACAGTCTATCAAAACTGGGCCTCAGATCCAGAGGTCGCAAAATTTGTACGCTGGAATGTACATCAATCCGTTGACGACACCATCACATGGCTGACTGAAGCGGAAGCGAACATAGGAAGCGAAACGCACTATGACTGGGGTTTCGTATGTAAAGAAAACAATGTGCTCTTCGGTGCGGGTGGACTATACTACAATGAAGAACACAATATGTTTGAACTCGGATTTGGCATAATGAAACAATATTGGGGTCGCGACCTCACAACAGAAGCTGCCAAAGCAATGCTCAAGTTTGCGATTGATGTGCTAGGAGAGAGAAAGTTCTTCGTCTGCCATGCAAAGGATAACATTGGTTCATGCAAGGTGATAGAAAAGCTTGGATTTACCTATCAAAAAGACGGAACATATAAAAGCTATGACGGTAGCCGTGTATTTGAAAACCGCGAATATTATTTAGTTGTAGAAAAGCCGACACAAAGGGATTAAAAAATAAATGTCAAAAAACAAAAAAAGGTGTTGACATGTACTATGTTGATGTGTTATCCTAATCAAGTCGTGTTCGGCAGGGAAGCAGTTGCAGAAAATGCAAAATTTGCAAAAAAGCAGTTGACAAGACCCAGCTGACATGGTATCATAAAGCTCCTGTTCTACAGGGCATGTACCTTGTAAATTAAACAATGTAAGAGACGAAACTGGAGGGGTTCATCGGACTCCTCAGTCATGGGAACTTGTGCAAACAAGGAGACTGTGACACAGTGGAGACCCTTGAAAAACTTTTGAG
>Ga0123352_10001570_pt1 | contig 30587 bp, 9 predicted proteins | sample TergutLab28metaG_FD_89700 | JGI IMG/M metagenome (GOLD analysis project Ga0123352, IMG submission 89700) | Labiotermes labralis P1 segment gut microbial communities from Petit-Saut dam, French Guiana - Lab288 P1 | ecosystem: Host-associated > Arthropoda: Insects > Digestive system > Gut ...
AGAGGGGTGTCACGTGGTCAGCGCAACGGGTCCCCACAGCCGTTAATCTCTGTTTTCTAGACCTGGAGCCGCTACTTTTTCCATTCAAGTAGCTCCTCAATTGACCTCACGAGGTTCACGAGGCTTTAAGTGCGCATAATATAAATAAATATAAAACGGTACATAAAAGTATAACTTTGGGGTGAAACGTCCCTTTGGGTTGAGTGAATAGGCAGATACAAAAACAGATCTTCAACCAAAACTGTTTTTAGTTAATACCTCTTCGATATCTAAAGTGTAATACATATTTCGGCTTTTTTCATTAGGCCATCTTCAGGCACGACTATCAATATGTACATTCTTATGCACTTATACGTTTTTACTTTTAATATTAGTATCTGATGATTGCTTTATGAAAAAAGACAAAACATGTAGCACGTTTTACATAGCAGAAGTTGTTTTCTAAAATAGTTGTGATTGATGATATATTTTTTCTGTCTAGTGCGTAACAATAAGCGTAAAATTGTCCACTGTCTCATGCCATGAAAGCATACAGGAGGAGCGGAAGTAAGCTTGACGTGTCGTTTAGTAAGTGGAGATGAGAGACGCGAAACCCCTCGTGCCGATTTACTGCCGCATAACGGGCTGCCTGGGATCTGAGCCAGTGGCGGCGTAGAACAGAATATTAAATCCTACAGTCCAAACCGTATCCTGTCACTGTATTGACATATCGTGAATATTAGGCAACGTTGCCACGACTGCTGTAACTGACAAACATTTGTTACTCGTGGATGTTTGCTATGTCGTGCGGACGGTGCATTTTTAAAAATATCGGTCCCTTATCAGTTTCCAACAGCCTGTCGGTAAATGTGGCACAAGTCAGAGTAGTCAGTGACTAGCGTAAAAGCCTACATGTCTCTTGCGGTCAAAATTGTGGTAGGTGCGGGTGGTAAGCCGTTATGGTTATTTGTCAAAGGCACCAATTTTGGAAAGTATGACAATTATTGACTTCGATCCCTTTACCACGCACAATTATTGGCCAATTTTTTTAAAAAGCAACTCTCCTTATAGAGACTAGGTCATGGTTTCTGGCGTTTTCGAAAAGGAGACTTTGAAAAACACACTAGCTCTTTTTTCCCAAATTTCTTTCTGTCAGCTTGTAATGATTTGGGACTACCGCTCTTTTAAACGTAAAATTTGATTTAAAAAATGTAATAAAATATATCGACGATTCCAATTTTGGTTAAAACTGGACCATAATACGACATTTTATATGAAGTGTTACACACATTTATAACACAAATTCGAAAGTAACTCAACAATGATTTATAAATATGGAAAATGTCCAACATCAGCATTACATCGACAGATGAACACATTGATACCAAACATATGTTTTACTTAAGTACTGCATATTTGAGGCTAAGTGAAGAACATTGAAAGCAGGCGCCGAAATTCTTGCGCTGTTCCTCCTACCTCGCAATTTTTATAGTTATTAGCTTCAAGTTTTTTACTCACTAAAATTCTTTGATTATAGATTAAAGGCTTCCTCTGAATAAATCAACCACAATGATTATTTCATATTCTGTTTACTCAGTGACACACACTCGGTTTAGAACATATTATATCGTTGTTTGTAACAGTAAAATATAAGCTGATTTCCGATTTTTGTAATATATTTTACATATTTACTTTTTTTTGAGTTTGTATCCCGTTCTTTTCTGTTTTGGGAAATGAATGACAGAATCTTGATACTTAATGTCGCACAGAGCTCAGTTAAGCTCAGAGGAAAATGACCCACAAAAAAATAACAGTTTACTGTGTTTATTCGTATTTTGTACTCATCAGTATGTCGCTAGGCTTAGATTAGCGCAACCTTTATAATGGAGCTTAAAGTGGGAACTTAGATGTTTGGGTTTAGATACTGAGAAGTAAGAGAAAACATGAGAAGTTCCGATGAGAAGGTTAAAGAGAATGCTATGGAAGCGATGTGCTCTCGCATGGAAAATGCTAAGCGAATAACAAAATAGGGTCCAAAATTTTGAATTTGAGAAGCCGCCTGAAGTTTATTTTACCCGTTTACTTATGGTTTATTTATCAACAATCGCGGCAACGTCTCAGATGGCTGCATTTTATTATACTTGTGTGCATTTTGTTGGTACGACTACTATACATTGCCAAATGTTTATTGGATAATTAATTGTGTAGGATGTGAATGGGAGCAATTATGTTCTAGGCTGAAGTACTGTGTGGGCATTGCGTGACAGGGTGAAATAAATTGATGATAGCTTCTTGAGCTGAGGAGATTTAAATGCTAGACCCTCCAAAACACGAAGCATGTGGGCTATCCCCTGAATCGCGACTTTATTTTGTGGGTAATATTAAATTGATTTTTTAAAGAAAATATTGGGTGTGATAGTCTGTATTCGATTGGACTGGCTACAAGCAGGCTGAAGCTACGGGGTGCTAGTAACTTCGGATTCTTTAAAACGAAGGAACATTTCTTTACCAGTTGAGTAACTACCAACATGTTTAGGAACGTCTGGCACATTTCGGTTGGAGCACGTACAACGAAGTTGAATGCGACAGTGTGCTGAAAGAAAAACATTGAAATCATTTTGTTGCAGTTTTATGTTCCTTTTTAGAACATGTATTCGCAGGACAAAATAAGGGAGACGCTGTACATCTTGAAGACGTTGATCCTAGGTCCCCATTGCGTACTTTGTCAATATTTTGCCAAGCGAGTGATAAAACACACAAGGTAGTATGCCCCTCTGCTGCGGTATGGGACAGCTTTTGGATGGCAGAGTGCTTGGTCAACATCAGTTAGGCGATGGCTGTTGGAACTTCCTCAAACTGTGAACAAGTGCTCGTCTGTTAGTTTCTCCACGCTGATACATATACTGCCACTTCAAGGAATTATTACTTGAGTCTGTGCCGGTATTTGTAAAAGGGTAGGGGTTACTGAAGTCCAAGAATTCTACTGTAAATATTACTTGCTGTGTATTTTAACTGTCACACTTTTAGTTTTACGCTAATCAAGTAACAATTTTAAATAATAAATAGTTTAAATATTATATTCTATTGGCTGTCTTGTTGTAGACAGCCATAGTAACTCGGTCTACCTATCAATAGTATTTCATTCTAAGAAACAAGTCAAATTTGTAGTCTTATTACATCTGTATTTACTTATCCTCTTACATTTACCTTCTAATATATTTACTCTTATAGAAAATCCGTAAATAAATAAATAAATATGTTTTCTCAACATATAATCAGTTCTCCTGGCTTCATATAATTTTTAAACGTAGTAAATGTTACTGCAGTAGTGGCTTGGTACACACTGTACATACCATTTATTAACGCCAAGCTGTATCTCTTCAGGAATCAATAGAACAAAAATTATTCTGTTCGGTAGTTAAATATGCGCTCAGAATTTTAAATATTTGACAATTCTCCGTCAGCTTCATTGTTCCAACTACGTCTGCAGTGCTTTCTAAAGACGAAAATAAACAGGACGAAGAGGTTCTTTCTTCTTTCTAGTCAAGTGCGGCTACAAGCAACTTTTTAACATTATCTATATATCCGTTCGTGGCTGCTTATCGAAACGACTTTGGCTTATGAGTTTCGCTAAATAATTAACTAAGCTCTTTGTACGAAGATCCTGAAAGCCTGTAGCATCTCAGAGAATCTGACAGGCAATTAAGCGTCAGTTTGAATAATACATGATTATAATAATTATGAATATGAACACAAAAATAAAGAACAATTGTTCCTAAAATCAATTTTTATAAGCTTGGATCCGCATAAAGTTCGGGCCAGCACATTTGGGTCTTCCTAATTTGAACTTACTATCTGATGAGGTAATCAGAATGTGGCTCGAGAAATCATATATATATATATATATACACACACACACACACACACACACACACACACACACATATGTAAACAGAGAATCCTTGTGATTTTTTCTTGCTTGTATTTACGACTATATAATTCTTGTTTTGTTTGTAATATATATATATATATAGTATGTGTGTGTGTGTGTGTATACACACACACACACACACACACACACATACTATATTTTTTCAGCCACACTTCATCTTGTTGTGGCCAAGCCCGCAGCGGGATAATAAAATACTGCTACAGGGAAACAGTTCCCACAAATTGAACAGCAACAGATTGTCTGTTGACTCAATTCCTTCTTTGCCTTTCTTTATTTCTTTCGTTCTTCTTCAGTTCCTCGTTATTGTATTTTTATTTTGAGCTGAACTTTCATCTTTCTGCTTTGTCTTCCTGGCGACTGAGTCAGCATTTCAAAATAAAGACCTGATTGAGTTATTGTAGGTCGTCCGTTAATGAAATGACAAAATTTTGTTTGGCTCATTAGAAAGAGCGTGAAGAAATTGGCGTAATAATATTTATAGAGTTAGTTCTAAATAAAACGTTCGCGAAACTGTTCACCTTTTAACTTCGGTTGCCCCTGTTCACGGTCACCTCCGCAGAACGTAAAGAGTGAGAGCAGTGGTCATCTTTAAATTGGTTTCTTTTGGGATGTGATGACGTGTAGCTTGGTATTTATGCCGACTTTGAGCAGGCATATGAAGCCTTTATTTTCGGTGTGGAAGACGTAGCCTGAAGAAAGGAGCGGCACGTTCCTCCGAAATATTGGTGCATATCTGCCAGAAAACAATACGTCGCAACCAAGAGAGCAGCAATCCACGTATTTACCTGAAAATTTCACACTTTACATGTAGACCTTAGTGCTGAGTTCTTGCAATAAATTTTTGAAGTTACACTTTTTACGATGTGTATGTTTTCAGTTATTTTCTCCAATAAATACGTTTCATTGTCTAACCGTGCAATATATTGGGCGGAAAGTCAGCGGATTTTCAGAATGCAGGGCCCAGTTCGATCCTAGACCAGTTCATGCAGGCTTAGTGGCATACAAAGTGACAATGGTATGGGTATTTGCTGTCTATCTGCAGCGAATACGCCATGTTCAGTTCTATGCACCTGATCTACGGATTATATTCGAGGTAGTGACACAGTCGCTAAATAAACGACGAGGCAGTAAGGATTTTTATTTTCTGCGATATTGTCTTACAAGCAAGGGAGCAGTCGGTAGTAAAAATGGTCAATTTAATGTGTTTCTAGCTGTCCGGATATCCCTTTCTTTCTTTTTTTAGGCGTATAATTTTCCAATGGTCACATATGGACGGGTCTTTTCGTCTAATCAGCAGCAACGAAGCGCATAGAAAAGAGTTGCGCTGGCACAGATTCAAATTAATTTGGACACACACACACACACACACGTGAGCGTGTGCGCGCGTGCGCACAATGCGATGGACTTTCAACAAGTGTTTATCATTGCAGTGAGACAGTCAATTGGGAACTTTTCCAAAAAGAAAATGCCACTATGCCCTTATTATTTTATAGCCGTGTATGCCTTATTCTATGATTCAATTGCATCGAGGTCTGTAAAAACACTTGAGGGGGAAAGAAAATGTCTCCCCTATCATCATAAACTCTGTTTGTAATGGTTAAGCTGCCCTGTTGTTATTCGTGCATGCTATCGGTAGACTTTGTTGACATAATTTCGTCTTATTTTAGGGGAAATGTGTTTGGCGCCTTGGGGAGTTTAGACTAGTATGTAGTAAATGTATTGCCTACAGTCTTTGTATTTTAATTTGTTTTTCTTGGTACTACCTTCCGACTGTCTCCGAGAAATGTAAATGTATGCTCCTAATATTTGTACCGTAGAAATGAAGAATTCAATTAAGACACAGTTCAACCTGAATGGGACGAAGGAATGCGCGGTAATGGCGATCTTGAATTCTTATTTTTTAGTCAGCTCATACCCTACTTGGTGGTATGCATGCTGATAGGTTAATGAGTAAAGAAATGTTCTGACTGCCAGTAAGAATTGAAGTGGGGGACTTAAGTCAGCAGAACTTAAATATCACATGAGAAATGTAATCGGGTGCTGGGTGCTTCTTATTCTGGTATTTATTTTAAACGTTAAAGCCAGTTGGTAACAATGTGTATAACATGCTCGTAATATTAAGCAGCCCTGCTTTTTGTCACTCGGTATATTTATGTGTTACGTGTAACTCTTGTAGGCCGGGATAGCATACTTGGTATAGCGACTCGCTACGGGCTGGACATTCCGGTGATCGAATCCCCATGGGGTCCAGATTTTCCGCACCTGTCCAGGCCGGCCCTGAGGCCTAGCCAGCCCCCTATACATTGGGTACTAGGTCTTGCCCGGGGGTAAAGTGGTCGGGGCGTGATGTTGACCACCCACTCCCTTCTAGTGCCGAGGTTAAACAAAGAGTATAGATGTACTTCTACCTCCCTCTGAGCCTTAGTGGCCTGTTATTGGATGAAATTTACTTTTACGTATGACTCTTGCCATAAAGACCTCCTTCAACAAAACGGCACTAATCGTTTGGTATTTTTAACGGACATAGACTGTGCTCCTTGTAAGATACGAACTCAATTTTGTGTAGGCTGTAATTTACATGACAGACTTCAACAGGTGAAAGATTTATTACTTGTGACGAACCAGGAAGAAAACGTAGCTCACAGATGAAATTTTCAGGAAATGGATTTTAAAAATTTGACTGTAAATGAAACAACGAGTTCTTAAGATGTTATTTTGTTTACTTTAGTGATAAAGTAATTTAAAATCTAATAACAAAAAACCTGACTGTTTCAAACTTCTATAAAATAGAATTCAACTGTGTAGGTAGCTTTATATTCTGTGCGGTTTTCTTCATTTAGATGTAATGGTTTCTTGCCACATTGCATTGTCGAATACTCCACTGCCGTCATAAACTAAATGTTTTGTAGTAATTTTAATGTTCTCGATGTTATTAGTTGCAAACAGGCCTAAAATGTAGCATCATCAATGTAATGATGCAACTGAAATGTCAGTGCGGCGCATTGCTTACATCTGCCTCTTTGTGACTGCAGATTGCTAACAATTCGGTTTACAGCATAGGTGATATTTGTCTACGGAGGTGATCGCCATCTTTTTATTAAGTGTTGGACTTTTTCGCTCCTTTGCGAATTAAAATAGGCACTCAGTCCTTTCATATTTTCTTTTCTATTGCTCACAAGATTTTACTTGCACCGGTTTGATATGTGTGTATGTGACTATCCTTATGTTTGATCACTTTTGGAAGTTGCAGGCTAATCATAGGTGTAATTATACATCAGTTCATATCTTACTGCCAAGAATCTTTGTGCTCGCAACCCTAATCATTGTCTGGGGCCCTAACAAAGGACTTGGCATTCGCCATCGCGTAATGTGAAACATAATTACATATATTAGTCACAAGGAATTTGTGTTCTGTTTTGGAAATGAGTGGTTTTCTTTAAGTAGCAAATAAGAACATTTACCACGTGCTGATTTACGGTGCTTACGTGTTTGGAAATGAGGAAACTTTAATCACATGCGACGGAAGATTTGTCAAGCAATTAACAACAGAAAATTCTATTTATCGCCTACTATTATTGACGTTTAGTTCAGACCAATTAAAATAGCGCTGCTGATTGAAGGAGCATTATACATTGTGAAATGATGTGAAGTAATCTTCTTACTGCACGATCAAGTCTGATCAAACTATTTGTAGGTGACTTTAAAAATCTAAATTTAAAGAAATGGATGATGGGTCTGTTTTTGCTCTTTCTTTGCCCAGACTGTCGGCTTCGTTACGGTCTTTTGTTTTGTCTACGTGACTGTTATAAATTTATAGTACTTTCAAAATTTCAACCTTTATTGACTTTGAAATAATTCTTACGCACTTGGCACTGATCATTCTTTGGTTTGAAAAATGAAAAATTGTGTTCCTCTATAACATTATTTTTATGCGTTATGTAGATAACATTTTCTTGACCGCCATGCCATAATTAGCTTTACGCAAGCAGCCATTCTGGATATTTTTATTGTTTTAGAAGTATTTCCTTCTAGTATGCTGCGAGCAGTATATAATAGTATCTATCATTACGTTCTTTGTGACCTGTAATATTTCGAGACTTGTATCATTTCCTGTAACATGTTTTGTCCCTCACAAATACAGTTGCATGTCTCTTTTTCCTACCGACGTGCATTTGGAGCTAAAATATTGCTAATTAATATCGTTGTGAGAAATGAGATATGTCGTCACCTAATTTTAGTAAAGTTTTCCTGAAAAAATCACAAATTAGAATTTTGACGATGCTACCTTTACTACTATCATTCCGCTTTTTGCTTCTTTTGCATATTGGCTTTGATATTCTTGAGGATGAGTTTTTATGTCTGTTGAAGTCGATCAGCTGCAGTAAGCGACATAAAGGAGTGATTTTTCTTATGAAGCAAAAATCATTGATCATTAAGGGCAAGTTTCAGAGTTCAAGGTTTTTTTTATAATTTTTCATGATGTACTTTATTGTCTACTGTTTTGTAATCCTTCCTGCAACTTTTCCTTTTTATTGTTATATTTCCACTTTGTGGGTTCCCGTCATTTAGAACTGTTTTTGCGTTGTTTACAGTTCTCTAGTGCGCTATTTGTATGATTTTCTTGTCCTTGAGAAAAGAGAGTACTGGAGTATTCTTCTTTTGGTATTACTCATCCAACTGCCTTAGCAAAGCCACATTACAGCTTTGAATTACGCGGTAATCCATACCATAGACTTATTTCTGTGAAGTACCTGAACGAAACTTTGTGAGCCACAATATAGGTCTATGTCTCGGCAGTATTCGTCTGTATGCTTTTTATCTTTCGTCTTCACGCAATTTCTGTATGTTGTGCCAGATTAAAGCGCATGTGTGCACGCGCGCAAACACAGACACAAGCTTATTATACTTTAAATTCTGAGACCTTAGAAGAAAGTTTATATGCACAATACCGATTTTATTAATTTATTGGCTAATTGTTTGCGTGCAATATTGTCATTCTTGAGGAGTTCATTTCGCTGAGCTCTTCAGCAAGTTTCCCCTCTTCAATCTATTCCCTATCCTCATTTTGTGTTGCTTAAAATTTACCATTCCTTGTTTATATTCCTATCTCCGAAGTAATCTGTTCGTCTCTGAGACTCGTATATGTATACAATTCTCATCAGTACTATGAGCAACATACGCCCAACTACTTCGACTTCCTTGAGTCTGCGACTCAAAGTGTACGTGAGGAAGGTTCGTATCTTACATATACTTTATGACGGTCAGTCGTGTCACACTCCCGCGTTGGAGTTCCAGAGACCGCCATCGAATGGCAGGTGACGTCACTACCTAAAGCATTGCCGGACACTAGTACTACGCTGTAACATACATAAGTACAAAGAAAGAAAGAAACATACATACATAGACATTCTTCAAGTTTCCACGGTAACTACGTAAATGAGGGTACCTGGCGTGCCTGGGTCGCCGGGTACCAGCAGACTAGTACTTTATAACTTTTTGAATCTCTTTATATGGCCGTGCGATATCTCGCGCGTCTAGTCTCTGACCTCTTACCGCGGAGGCCGGAGCATCGTCTAGGGCTAGTCCACGTGAGAATTGTGGTGGTAGATGAAGGGCCACTGGGACAGGTTTTCTTCTGAGTAGTTTTTTTGCTCCGACAGTGTAATTTCTCCATTTCCCATACTCAATCATCTATCGTCTGTCTTAGCAACTGACAACGTCGTAACTAACACATCCAAGAAAAGAATGTCTTTAGAGCGAAATTTTCCCCAGCCCCCTGCCATTTTAACGGTATCGTGTATGTGTATTTTCCTTTAGATCTTTTCCTCAAACACTATAATATGCAATACAATATGACTGCCTGAACGTCCAGTTAATTATCGTTGCTGTATTTCTTTTACTAAAAGCAGGTATATTCACTGTCTTATTCCCCCGTCGCTATAGCGTATCAGAAAACTGCTGGCTGTTTTAAATGTGCGACAAAAAACAAGAGCAAAATTCATTTAAAGTAATTTAAAGTATATTGATTGAGTGAGCGCTCATTGGGCTGTGGTCTGGCCACATGAGGAATCGTGTTTCAATTTCCGGAAGGGGAAGTAGATTTTCCATTTCTCCACAGTGTCCAGGGCACACTAAGACCAAAATTCAGTAAACACTGATGCTTAACCGGTGAAAGAACGTCCGGTCCGCGCATTCTACTACTCATATCAATTTATTGTCGACCTTAAGAATGCTTGGAACTACATAACCGTTCCCGCTCTGCTTTAATAGCTAGTAGAGGAAGCATTTGACTTTATTTAATATAAAGTGTATTAGATACACGCAAGTACGGTTGATGATATTGGAAGTTTTGGGCGGAAAAGTTTTATTTCAACGTCTACTGCAATGCCGCTAATTTCTACGACGTGTATAATTGTCTTACCATTCAATAGTAGTCTAATATAGTTCTCATATACACCCCATTCAAGTGATAATTAGGTAGTAGCTAAGTCCGTGTAAGAAGGATAGCCCATTCAAATGCACAGCCCATTCAAGACTCTTCTGCAAACTGAAGACTTGCTCTACACACCCGAAGTTGGGACCACAGCAGTAATGCCTCTCGGGTTTCTTCCTGGATTGAGTCATGCCTCCTCCTCCCCAGTCCTCAAATTCTCTCCCTTTAACTCAGTTCTTCCTTAATGGCACTTTAATAATAAAGATGTAATGCTATTAAACTTCTGGAATTCAATCTGCTCGTATTGTATAATGAGATGGGTTTAATAATTCCAAGTTTAAACTTGTCCCACAATCACACACCTTGGTTTTGCATTTAATTTTTTTTCTCACATCTGCTTTTCACGAAAGAAAGGAAGTCATAATAGAACTCTAAAACATGATTTGCATTCTTCATGTTAAAGAGATTAAGTTAGACGCGACTCGGTCTAAGTTAAAGTGAATTATAGTTCTGTTAAATGCGTTGGTTTTGTTGATGGAAACAAATAAATGGGAAATTCCGTAGACAGTGTCTAGGCAAATTACAGGATGCAGCTAGAGTAGTCTGCCTTTGGAACGCCGGGCCTTCTTGTTTTAATTAAATGCTTTGAATATGCCTGCACAAAGAAAGAGTCGCTTAATTTTAACACAGCTTTGTTTAACATAAAACTCGGGAGATGTAGAAGTTCCTGTGGCAAGCAGTTTCAGGGTATTGTCTTCATTGTGAGATTTCTCAGATTTTCTCAGTTTTTCCTGTAGGTAGGTCTGTCATTCAACAGTAGTTACGGATAAATATGGAGGTAAGACAAAAGTAAGACATCTAGGTCTGCGTGGGGATATCAAGATCCACACTGTGTCACTCAAATCAAGTTTTTTTTATATAAAAATGAAAAAATACCAAACACGAATGTATAAGGAGTTCGTAAATAAGTTATAAAGCTTTTCAGAAAATAGCGAATTCTGTGGAAGAAAGAAAAAATTTCGATATCTGCAAGAACGTTTCTTTTGTTTTTTTTCTGCTTTTAAGCATAACGCGTGTATTGTTATTTAAAATAATATTCCCAAGATTTTACAAATTTTATTCCATAGTTGCATATAAATAATTTGCAAATTTACAGTGCGTGTGTGCGAGTTACACATTTAAGCATTTGTCTACAAAAAATAAATTATTTACTAAAATCAAAATAAACCAGATATTTGCATATTGAAGGCTCTTTGTATTTTTAGATTTGATGCACCGTGTCTTATTCTTCGTTGGCATACTCTGTCAGTTCGTTCTGTTTCCTGATTTAAGAATCTGTATTGTGACCCGTAACTGAGAAGCGGCTAATTGTATCTTCTGTGCTCTCCCGTTATTGGGGGTATTTTGCAGGAATAAAGAAATGCGTGTGAAAAAGGGGCGTGGAAATATGCGGTAGGAAATATTACAATTATTTCAGTTTCCGCTACGAATTACCAAGTTCTCTTTTGTAAACCGTACTGTACTATAAATGTACACTCTAACGTGTAAGAAGTTATGCCTTGGTGGATTTATAACGCTTTATGACGTATTACATTTAGCTTCATGTTAATTGCCTGCCATTTAAAACTTCAGTAAGAAGAATACCAGTGAGACGAAGAATAAAGCAGATTTCTAAGTATTAGATTCTCTCGGCTTTGAATGTGAATTGTGTCTTCGTCTCCGATTCGCACTGTGTAGTCTTGTAGAAACGTCTTATGCACCACAGCGAATCACGTTCCAAAATACGGTGTTTGAAACAGCGTTTACTTTGAGTTGTCAAAGTATTATGCGTCGTGAAAATTTAAAATTCAGTGCTGTAGGCCCTAATGCTTTCGGGAATTTCAGAATTAAATCCAATTTCTTAATAACAAACGGATTAGAATTTCGTTCTCAAGTGTGCTTGTATTCACATCTTTCTCTAAAATAAAATTTGCTGTCTTAAGCCCATCTTGCATAACATGAATTTTCTTGCCCCTATACGTGACACGTTTCTGTGCTTTGATGTCCTCAGATGTCACTCCACACCTTGAATTGTGTTCTGTGTAGATACGAACAACACCTGCATTCACATACAAACCCGTGTTTACACAGCAGAATGCATCAAATTCTAGGTAACACACCCAAATTATATTTAACATACCTACAAATTATTTTATTAGCAGGAAATTAAAAGGAATTTTAAGAACTGGAAGCCAGTCCGTGAAACATAATGAACAGTACTTTGTCTTGCGTGAAGCAGTGTTTAAGCTTTCTGGGGAATCTGACCTACTGATTTGTCCACATGGCGGCCGACATTGCTGAACGCCAGTCAAATAATCTTGCATGTCTAATCAGCGCGTGTCTTCTGCGATTTGGAGTCTGTCTAGATATTTTCTGAAACTGAATTAAATGTGTTTCGATTATTATTTATCTCCGTGTCTGGTTCACATATTTGGGGACACAACGTTTTTATGTACCCTAAGGGAAATATTAATCTTCTAATTTAATCCTGCGAATCGGTAATATTTTCTTTATAATAAGTATTATTTTTTTTGACTTATGTGACTCGGACCCAAAACCTCTCGAATGAGATAAGTCCTCGCAACTGCAGCACAACTCAGTGTTTTATGACACGTCTGTTTCAGTATGCGTACCGAAGACTTCTCTACCCACTGAGGTCATAAATTAAAGGGATCTTTGCAATAACAAATTCAGCGGACTGAGAGGATAACGAATACAGGTTCTAAAAAACCTTATTATCTGACATCATCATGGTGTAACATTTCATCCTTGTCTTGCTGTTATGCCTTAGGGAGACTGTATTTTGAGAGAGAAAAAGGCAGGTCCTAAACGTAAATGTAGTTTATTTGCATTTTCACGAATAAAAATAATACAATTTTAATGTCTAGTGTAATTTACCTTACTGTTTTTTTTAATCTCTACGTAACACGTCATTTTCTGCAGACATTATACAGCACAACATTACAAATTTAAAATTTTGATAAACCTGAAGTAATTACGTTAAAATGAAATAACTTGAAATGCCGACTTGATGCAACAAGGTAATTTTTTAAATGTATTCTTAGCTCTACATGTTTCGAGTACACACGCACATCATCAGGAGCATCTGATGTGTTGCAACATATGGTTTTCTGCACCGAGTTTTTGGATGGGTGGTGGTCTTGAGAGCCACTGCGTAGGTCGTGTGTGCGGTGCGGATGGTGCCGTGCCGTGCACGGCACCATCCGCACCATACACACGACCTAGGCAGCGACTCTCAAGACCACCACCCATCCAAAACCTCGGTGTAGAAAACCATATTCTGCAACACAACATCCAATATTCCTGATGATGGGCGTATGTACCCGAAACATGTAGAGCTAAGAACACATTAATAAAATTACCTAGTTGCATCAAGTTGGCATTTCAAGTTATTTCATGAGGAAGATGCACGGTCAAACAACCCTCAAGTTTCCTTACGTTAAAATAATTAGACGACTTTATTGTGCATCGCAGATGAGCTTTCTAAATCTCAATCGGTTCTGTGCAAAACAAAGTTCAACCAGACTCGGAAGGTCCTGCACCTTTTGTAAGTGTTCTAGCCCGACTTGTCTTGTTGTATAGGGATAAGCGACAGGCTACTGCGAACTGTAATAAACCTTCGAGTTCCATGAAACAGAGAGGATTTCTTGAGTAGCTGAGCATCTTTTGACTTTTGAGGAGATATTCTGCTCCATGGAGTTCCTAAAGTTAAAGTGTTATATCTGAAAGCAAACTATTACGCAGGTTTGTATGTACGATTGTTGAAGGTTCCGCATGTGTGCTGCTGGGTTTATGCTCCATTAACTGCTGAAGGCATAATTCCTAGGTCTGTAAAACCAAATACAGAGCCAGGCAAACATTGCTGTCCAGCCAACCAACTGTAGGAATCAGAGCCATATCGAGAAGCAAACAGTTTAAGAATACGTTTATAATGTGACTTTGTCGTGAATTCTGGGTATAAGAATTAGATATACACATAGAAATTGTCCTCTGTAGGTAGACCTTTAGACCAAATTCCTGATTAGCGTGTGACGTAACGTTTGTATTTTTCTGTATGATATTCATGTTTTTCCGACGAAATTAATGGCAGCAGCACAGATATGAAGACAATGTACCCCGCTCGATGCCAAACGTCAAACCGTATTATAATGTAAAATTGAACGGAAATACCTTATAACAGAACGTAATTGCGTGCGCGTATGAGGGGAAGGATAGTAACTGTAATGTGTTTAGAATTACTTTTTTTCAAAAGCTAAAGTGCTGCGGTACAGGTGCGAAACGTCTAATTGTGCGTAAGTAGCTTATCGTCTTGTAATCTCATTACATACTGCGTACAGAATGCACCCATTGATATGTCTGAGTCGTCTGGTTGCACCAAAATTACTTCCTTCAATTCTAAATTATTTCTGCACTTCATACGGAAAATATCTCATTAACGAAAATTGTTTTGTCGCTGTTCGTTTGGTGGCAGGGTAGCATCGAGTTAATATGGCAGTCAAAGAGAAAATGGACACTACCGTCGAATTTAATTTAGGCACACTTTCATAGCGAGCTGGAGACTTGATAATCAATGAAATGTAACAGGTTCCTGAAAGGTAAATTAAAAACTTCGCTCAATTTGTAATATAAAAGTTGAATACTTAAAGTGGATACGCATTCAGATATTTTGAAATGTTTGCATTTTATCAATAGGAGGTGAAAAGTCACAGTCGGAAGTACTTTAAGAAAGAGGCCTGTACAAAAATTGTCTTTGTTCACACCACGAAGGCATAATGGGGAGTAGGGGTATAGCTCCATATATTCTTATCCTCGACACACTCTTCACACTCTGGCCTCATTAGTCCCTGAGATAGCGCTACTGGTACCGATTGGATGGGTGGCCGAATGGGCTGCAGAACCGATGTGGCCCATTAGGAGGAGAGAATTTTTATACGGCAGTCGAACCAAAATTCCTTGTTTGTCTAGCCCTTAGCCTGGTCACTGTACCGACAAAGCTATATATATGGCTGTATGTACACGTGTCTCACCTGTGTGAGGCTAAATGTATTTTTTCTGAAGCACGTGAAACTACTAGACCGTATATGTCTATATATCGCTAACAAAGTATTAGCTATACTCGAAAACGTAGCAGTAGTAATAAAGTGCATTAACACTGAGATACTCTGGTGTTAACTTTTATGGCTTTATCTACGTTACAACTTTACATAACACCTGCATTCACCCAGGAGAGTTTTAAAAAAATATCCTCTCCTTTAAGACGTGTGGTTTCCTCGTTCTTTCACTTTGTGACAGTGATGGCCATGAACCGTTATTTCTGCTGGCCTACAATATTGAAAGGCGCAACTGATCTTCACTCCGAAAGCTTGAGATGCTTTGGCCTAACGCATTATTTGGCGACTAGGAGTCATTAGCGAAAGAGGAAACATATCCGTATATTACATCCTGGTCAGAAAGTTTACACTGTGTCCGTTTATAACTCAGAAACAATTTGTGTCTGCAGCCACATTCCGCTATCTCACCCTTCAACCCGCTACACTCCGTTCCACCGACCTTCGCTGTCACGATATACAGAGTACCGCAGGTTTTATCTTGGGGAGAACTCTTTCCGCAGCGGACAGTTATTTTACGTTACATATATTACAGGATATGAAGATTCCTCTTCCTCTGCTATGTTTTTTCTATGGAGCTTTTCTTTCAACTTTAATTCAAAACTATCTGATTCAGTGTGTTAATAAAAATCCAACCAGATGGAACAGTATGCAGATATTTATTTACTGCAAAGTCACTCTACATGTGTCGGGTGCTGTGACACCCGACACATGTAGAGTGACTTTGCAGTAAATAAATATCTGCATACTGTTGCATCTGGTTGGATTTTTATTAACAGTGATTTACGATGCACGGAACCATTAGTTTAAAATCTGTCTGATTCATTCTACTGTATCCCGTTTTTAGCTTTTGGTAATTTTTTAATTGTATTTGCTTAAATATTCAGAATCAATAAATTACAAACTGTAGGATACATTGCTGCTTTGAGAGGGGACTCGAAAATTTGTGTGGTTTTGCTTACGAAATTTTCTTTCCTTCATTAACGGTCCTTTAACTTTTAGACCTCCAAACCGGCAGTTTTTTTTACAAAGCAGCACCTTTAACCCTTAAAATGCCGAGTTAAATCCCATCTGCCATTTACTGGCATTGTTAGGTGCTCACCCTATACTCCACGTTTGCAAAGTAAGGGTTAATTATTTTCGTCCTGAATTTCTCATTTTATTTTTTTTTATTCTATTCTATTTTATTTTTGGATCTTGTTGGTTTACATTTCAGCCAACTGAATCGAATGCTTGTAAAGAGGCTTGCTCTCTCATTCTGACACATGACAATCAACCTGCCGCTAGCACAGACACTACAGTGCGGAAGCCTCTGCGAGAAGTATTTTCAAATAACTCTGCCTACATACATTATTAACAATAAATAAAGGTGAAGTAATGTAATGTTAAGTTGTCTTTGTGCTTATCTAACACTTTAAAAGCCCAATGATGACGTGTCCTCAATCGTGGACTGTAAATGTATAAGATTTAAACCCGTCAAGGTTTATCTTACCGTATATGACAAGTAAAGGATTGGTTATGAGTGGACACAACTTCCATTTAATGCCTGTTTTAACGAATTTGCTTTTTTTTTATTTAAGGAAGTATATAACAATAAAAGTATCCTAGCAAATATGAAGCGGAAAACGTCTGTTGGCCGAAGGCAGTATGTAGGTTACCTTTCAAGCTGTGGTTACTGGATAAAGAAGAACAACACGGAAGTTAGACACTAGAAATCACAAGTATAAGAACGGTCCTACGTCTACGCATCCATACTAAATTCTGTTCATGCTTTAAGGATATCAACAATGAGTGTTACTGGATGAAAATCCAAATAAATCTTGGTTCTTTTGTAAGACTTATTTGTACACTTATATATGTGTCTGTTCAGTGTATCGGTCTTTACGAATGACTAATAATTGAATTGTAAAACTACAAGCCTTTTGAACTCGGTAGGTTTTCCTTCAATGGTAGCTGCTCAGGTGAAATGCAGTTAGGGAAAAGCAATTAAGATCTGCCAATCTCGTCCAGGCTCTCCGTGATGCATTTTCTATTGCAGTGATTTCAAACCCAATGTTCTAACTTCGTGGATTTTCTTTACAAGCCCTTTGCTTTATAGTAATGGGCCTGTACACGTCAAAAATAAACACACTTTTAAATTCAAATAAGATATTTAAACCAAAACAGCTTTTCTGTGTATAATAATAATAGAAATAATAGTGTTTGCCTCCGTCTGTATGAGTAAACACCAACGGAGCCCGAAACTAGGTACGGTATTATAACTAAATAGATTCTTTCGAAGCTGTCGCTGAAAAACTAATTAATAAGAATTTCAGTTCCACACCATAAGCCTACACCAGGCAGTATTACGAAAAAGGCAGGATATGTACGTATGAAGAAACACAGAGGTGCGTTCTGATCTTTTCATCTAGGAACCTTTACAGTCATAACAAGTAATTAACCTATTAGCGCCGGAATTATTTTTTAATTTTAGCACACCCTGTATATAAAATGTGAATAATACAGGAATCAAATACGTTAGAATTATGAAACAAACTGCATTTTGAAGAGAAAAAAACGGAGAGTATATACCATGTTTAAAATATTCAGTGCCTATATTTGTTGAATAAATATATAAAACGCCAGTTTAGAGGTTAGCGGTGCGGTACGACCACTATAGTTGACATTAGGCGTCAAAAGGTTTTAATGTAGTCACGTTTTTTGTCGTTAAAAATTGTAAGCTATTAGAAACTGTTAAACTAATATCACTGATATTACTGACATTGTTAATGTTACTGTACGTTATTCTTATAGCATAAATGATAGCGGAGTTACAATTTTTCTTTAACGGAAACAAGGTTTGTAAATAAGTAGGAATTACATTAGTTATCTGTTTGTGAATCTTGTCAAACCGACAAATAAATATTGACCTTGTTCTAGCAATAGTATGTTACAAAAATGCAAATATATGACCTTGGGCTGGACAGATTAGGCTTGAGGCAGTAACGATATATCCCAAAGTGATGGCTTGGAAAGTGATCACGCTTGGCAGAATGGTATGAAGGGAAAAATGCAGTACTAAGCAGAACGCATGTTGCAACACGGTTCGACGATATTGATCAGATTGACTTAGGCTAGTTCAGGATAGGTTGCAATTTTGGACACTTCTATCAGCAATGATGTACGTTCGAGTTTTGATACTACTGGAACTACTATTATTGCTAGCCGGCCGAATTTCCGCTCCTAGACTTCTCAGTTAGGTCTAATTATAGGCGTCTAATTTAACTGTTGCATAAGTGTATAAATTAAATTAATTTACAGTATTATATAAATGACTTTATACGGTCCTGATGTATAACGGACTGTGGGCTGCTCATCTGTTGTGTAAATTTGCTGTATTCTACAATTTTGTTTACTAATAGTGACAGTAGGTGGCAGCAATGGAAATAATTCTTGGGTCTGTGTTACAGTATTTCGTACTGCCGAAGAATTTCTCTGTTTATTGGAACCCCTTTTATTTTCTCAAGTATTTTTTTTAAATTGTAGCTCTTTTATCCAGAAATTTATAAGTTATTGAGGCTGGATAATTTTGAAGAAGTTTGTTGAAATTTCATCAGTATAGGATGTGTGGTTTTGTGCATACATAATTTAAAACCGTGTTTCAACGGAGGTATGGGGTTGATAGTAGAATGTTTTATAAATGATTAGTATCTTGTTGGTAGCTGCAGCGTCACAGCAAGCAAATCTAAAGCTGTGCTCTGTTATAAATCAAACTCTCAGAGCTACAAGAACACCAAGAGAGGGACACAGATGATATGTATCTCTCTTGCCATCCACTCATTGCAGCGGGCTCGACCGCAGCTCTTTCACTAACACAAACAGCAGTGAGAGAAATGGTATAGCTTTAAACCTTGTGTCCACCCGTCGACTTCGTTGAGCACCCAGCCAGGCTGTATAGCTGGAGTGTGAGAATACATTAGCCTGCAGTTAGTGTTTGTAATCTCTGGACTGCTACTGGTAGGCCAGGGAGATGGTGGTAAGACCATTGTTATGCCGTTGAGACAATGCCAGCACGGCGCGCCTTCTCCTGCAATCACTCACAGCAGGCAAGAGCTTTCCTCGCCTCTCCCTTAGTACTCACCGAGACGGAGAGAGACAGAGAGAGAGACAGAATTCCTGCATTTGTACAAGAGGACGGTGTGTGGAATTCAGGAGGAGTTTGAGGTGTTACAACACCGCGACTTCCTTTCTACGCCGTCAACAGATCTCCTTTATGTCACAAACTCTGCCTGCAGATACCATTAATGTAGCCTCGGGGTTCTGGTGCAAGTAATACTGGTTTATATCTGTTGAGTTTTATAGCCTACAGACGCCGTTCATATTGTTGGAATGGATGGTTAGTTCTTTCCGGTGGAAATATTTGTATAACTTCGGACAGTAGAGGAAGTGTGTAATGAGATATTAAGTGTTCTGGCATTGGAAGAATCAAGTCTTCTGGCATGTCGTCAGGTGTGAGTGTCCGACGTCGCCTAGGGTCGTTGTGCCTTCATTTTAAGAGCGAAAAAATCGTATAAGAATAGCCTTGTGGGACTGTAGGGTGAATGAGACAGTGGGTAAGGTCAAGATGGTAGCGAGCCATTAGCGGTGGTATGATGTTAACTTCAACAAATTTGAAGATCGGGCGTTTTCAACCCGCCTAGGACAACGCATAATTAAGATGTCATTCAAGTTTTTTCGGAATTTTAATTCAAGTACTGTATTTCGGTTGGTTCTGAGATTCGCCACCACGTGAATCGGAGCTTAGAGAAAGGTCATTTGAATGTCCCTGGCCCAGGGTGATCCAGTTTAGCGTACGTTACATATCTCAATAAGCAGGCGGGATACGACTTGTTGATTTACTGCCTTTGCACTACGGGTGGCCGAAATCTTTGCATACAGGTGCTTCAGACAACACAGTTATGATGTAAGGGACATACCACGTATTAATGGATAATAATTAAGTTTATAACATTAAGCAATTAATGTAAACTCAGTTATTTGCCTAAAGTTCCGGTTTCTGTTGACACTTTGAGATGACCACTCCTAACCCTGAACTCGGCCATTTACAAGGTTAAAGAAGGTGAAAATTCATATTGTATTCTGAGTTATGCCAACGTACAATTTGGTAGATGGGCAGCAATGTTTGTTAGGAATGTAGTGTCTTATTATTAGAATTCTGAAGACGGAAGCAGTGTACCTGCGAGACGTTACACATTAGTATCCACACAACCTAACTGCGTTCCATCATGCTGTTGGGTACTCCAATATTTTTATTAGATGTTAAGTTTCTACAGATTAAAGTCAAAATGGTGCAGTTGTGGGTAAAAATTAACGGAGTTTCCCACAGGCTTAAAGCTGCTTTGCATTTTAAAATACTCTTTTGCACTGTTCAATTATATTTGCAAGAAAATTACTGTAAAATTCACTGGTCAAATGAATCGAACGCTTCGACAATACGTGTGTTGAAATTTACGTCTGTAGAACCCGCAGTTGTTTTTAGAAGTGTGATTTTGAATTTTAAAAAATTCACATCGCCCAAACAGGCGGATTTTTGTCAAAATGCGTTTTTGTATGGGCCCCATTTCTGATGTTGAATATACAGGATTTTCGCTTAACGATCCTGCTTAAGGCAGCCGTAATCGCTGAAATAGTCAAGACGTAATAATTTGATAACTCGGGATTACTATTTTATAAATAAAGGCATTTTTACAAATATTATTACGCTGTGGTGTGAGGTAAGTGATCGTAAGGTATTTTGATAAATGTACCGGGAGATTTTGATATTAGTCATCCTGCCACCTGAAATGTTTCCTTAGTGACGTAATCACATGTGAACTTCATACTGGTTTCGACTCCTTTCGAAAACATTACTCACGAATTTTATTTTATTTCAAAAAGTTTAAATCCTTCGGATTTCTTGGAGTGTGTCCTTCGACGACGCTTTCTTGTTTCAAGAATATATATCGCCGATGTCAGATGAATGAATGAGAATGCAGCATTTGTGGAATAATGGTGAAAATTGAAGACCGAAATACTCCGAGAAAAACATGCTTCCTTTCCGTCTTTTTTTTACACATTAAGTCCCACAACGCCTTACCTGGGATTGAACCTGAACCTCCGTGAGGGATTGACGGATAACCACCAGAACTGTGGCGCGGTCGCCATGAGGATTTTTTAGTGTAGTTGAGCGCAAGTCTGCCATCACAAAGATTCCCACAGGACCGAAAGAAAAGAAAGAAAATTACATCGAAAGTTGACAAAAAGAAAGAAAAGTAATTGAGAAGGAGAAAGAAAAGTTTGGAGTAGGATAAAAAAGGCTTAAGTCAAGAAACTAATGACGACTCTCACGATGATATCCAGCATTGAACTAATAAGATATAAGACCTTCATGAGGACTTCGTTAGTGTATGAAGTTCCTCAACTTGTACTGTAATAGGATTGACAAAGGATTCTTAGAAATGCCAAAAGGTAAACTAATTCCACCGGATCTGTATCGCGTATTTCAGCTGTCATCTTAAGAACTGAGTATCTTTCATATTTCACAAACTATATATATATTGTTATTGGAATGAGCAAGAAAGTATAACAACAGTACCCTTAAGAGTCAATTGTTTGTTCCGTTTCACCTCTCCGTCTTTAGTTCTTCTGCGGTTGTGATTAAACATTAATTCCAGAACAACGTGTTTCATAGTCCTGGATTGTGATCCATCTTACACAACGAAAAAGTCGGACATAAACCTTCATGTGATATACGCATTATTAAACTGTTGTTAAATTATTATGAAATGCGTTAAATTTGATTGGAAAAATCCTGTCGCTGGTTTCTACCCCGAGTCAAATAAATGCAGCCACGCCCTAACGTGCTATTTGTTTAGATTAATTTTAATAATACAAACACATTCAAATTTATGCCTATATTTTAGGAAGTTCGTGTCTTATGGATTCCGACTATATATTTGTTGTATGAATTTCTCCCCTCTTTGGTATGTGGTTCAGCTTTCCCCCATCTCATCCTTCATGACTTGTTGTCTCTTGTATGTCTATAGACAGGACATTGTTGAAGAGTACACATTTACTACTCATTGAAACATTTTCAGTACATAAATGTATTGACAAGCCACCAGTAGATTACTGTGGTTTAATACAATTTAGTAAAAGAATTTCGATTTTGAAACTTTATTCTGCTTCGGTATATTTTGTAAAAATAATAAAGTTATGCATAGTACCGCAAATTAGTACAAACACACGAAGCAAAATTTCATTTTAGCTACTAATGAGACTGATGTCCACAAAGGTGAATTAATTATTCGTTATATGTAACACTCGTATTTCCTTTATATCAGTGTGTTTGATGGTGCTAGGCTGTTCAATATAACCTTGACATCGCGACATTAGCATCTAACAGACAGAATGAGTTGCTGGTGTTATTACAATAGATCTGATTGATGTGTGATGGAGACACAACAGTACAAAGAGCTTGGTAAGGTGGAATTTCTGTTACCTGATGATGAATGATGAAGTATACGAACGTATTACACTCGCCTACGTGTGACTTGTCGAACCTAATTGCACGGAAAACATCCATGTCCGATGAAGCCTCAGAGAGAAAATTATAACAATTTATTTAATTATGAACAGGAACGTATATTTGTATAAATTACAGAGTAAAAAACCGGTAACTTACGTATCGTCGTGTGACGTCACGTAACCGTCATGTGCGAGAAAATGAATCAATATGCAGGGTGTATTACGTAGAGTGGAATTCGGTCATAGCTGCATAGCTACGTAGTGATGAATGGTGCCGCTTGGCCTGCGGTACTCAATCCTGCGAACCTCGTCTTCCCAAAAGACTGGACGAAATCAGTTGCTGCACAGGGACTGATATCGATGTCCGCTCTGCGTGCCCAGTGTCACGGTACAAACACTCTCACTGTTACGTTTACATACTTACGGATTTTGATTTTGGTATCCTTATACCAAAAAGAACGTAGGCTTGTATTCATTACATTGATAACCTCAAATCTCAAATCGTTGTGTTGTTCAATTTATCATAGCTGTCGATTCTTTTCAGATATTTTTGCTAATGTAGTCTGAATTTGGCAAAGTTGTCCCATTAACTAATTATACACCATATCATAAGGACGTGTAGAATATGGCGGTACCAGCTTGAGACATTGTCTTCGAACTCGGAATATTTAGTCACGTTGGAAACTGAATATGATTAATAGTGTGTACACGTAATGTTTCTCTTACGCTCATAAGTATACATACTGTGTTCTTATGTGTAATGGGATTTCATAGCTTCATAGTTAAGGACTAAAGCTTTGTTTGAATATACTGTCTCCACCTTCACGATTGAAGTCAACCAGGAAGCTTTAAATCTGTATACTCATTCGAACTTAGGCCACCACATAAAACCATGTGAGACGCGAAGTTCCACACACACACACACACACACGCACGCACACCACACGCACACGTACCCACGCACACCCGCCCACACGCACCCACACACGCACGCACACACACAAACACACACACACACACAGGATTTTATCTTATTCTATTAATTGTCCTGTCACCTGTAAAGATCACAGATTCAGCCAGTTCGCTGCATTATGTGCAGAGTGGTGCCTTAGTAATCAGTTAGGATGAATGCCGATGCGAATAGGAGAGAATAAATTGCTCCGCTGAAAGGAGAGATTGTAGCATTTGCCGTGGGTGTCTTAATAGCATTGATGCTTGAAGATCTTGAACTGTGCCTCTAATAAAGACCTAAACAGATGAGCAAATTACAGTGGGAAATTATTTGTGACACGCACAGAAGTTGCACCTTGTGATTCTGTAATCAACATAGTCCCTTTGGTTTATCCGATAGTGGCAGGTGCTATTCTATTTCAGTACTATGCAGATGCAGATATCGTCTGGCTCATTACGAAGCAATTTGTTAATGAACTGTTTGCTGTGGTTTGACGTTTACTATAGGTTGGTTGCCGGTAACACTCGCAAAACATCGCTGTCTGTTCAATGCTGATCATCATTTTTGTTCTGACAGTCGTACGTTGTTTTGGTTTAAATTGCCTCTTACCCTAACCTAACCTACAGCACTGCTTCCACGAATATTTTTTCTCTCTCTCTAACGAAGTCAGAAAGGACGAATTTCTCCTTTGACCGACTGAGTGAATAACTCGTTACAACAGCCTAACTCGAAAGACTGGTTGTTTCTCAAATTACCTGATATTTGATGTGTATTGGACCGTGCATCATTGTGATAACTGAAGAATAAGAACCAAATAGATGCTACTTAATGTTTCATTGTACTTATGATAGGCTCAACATGTTTCGGGCACTACTATGCCCATCATCAGGAGTGCTGATTACCACATGGACCGTCTGGTTTCTGTAAAGATGGATGAGGTGGCGTAAATGTAATTTATGTTCTTTGTGGTTTGTGTTGGGTACGAAGTTTTTAAGTTTCTTGTCGAGTGGTCATAGCTAATAACATGTTTTTGCTATTTGAATAGTTATAATGTGTGTAGTAGCAGTGGTGTAGGTGAGTGTACTCGCGTATGGGGATTTTCTTTAAGGGTAGTGGCCTTGCGAATCGATGTATGTGAGCTCCTGATGATGGGCATAGCAGTGCCCGAAACATGTTGAGCCTATCGTCAGTATAATAAAACAATAAATAGCATCTAGTTGGCTCTTATTCTTCAGGCCTGATATTTGCTTATTTTTATGAAACCCGAAATTTTCATCACTTCAGAAATGCAGTTGATCCAATCATAAGAAATATCGTACCCAAAATTGTGCCTTGTGTCCTAGACGTATTTATCTGAGCTGTTAGGAACGGCTGGAAGTGAACAGAATGTCAGCATTCACAGAATGCATTTTAAGTTTCCATATCATCCTAGCACGTCTATGCAATGTCGTTTGTTGTCCTTTTTGTTGTTTGTTCTGTTGTTATTCTTTATGTCTTTTTTGCTGCTGCAGCTGCTACTGTTGTCATCTCACTAAATTTGTCATTATCCGTGCAGTAAGTGAATCACGTTAATCACGAATTAATGTTTTTGCACTAATATTCTGTATATAGTTATAAAATATTTCTGTGTGCCTGGTGCGGATAGAATGAATGTTAAATTTATGCTTTTCAGGTAAAGGATTAATTTCGTATAGTGGCATTCAATTTTTTGTGTCATGTGATAAATATCTGTATTATTCTGTTCATCTGTGCATTATTTTCTTATTACTCGACAGCTCCCAGTGGGCCAGGGCCTTCCTCCTCTTTATCGAGGCTTCACGATCACGCTTAGACAGACCACACTTGACTCCTCTAGTCGAGTGATCAGCCCGACACACAGATCTCTTCCTGAAAACACACTACAAAAGAGACGGACATTCATGCCCACGAGGGAATTTGAACCCGCAATCCCAGCGGACGAACTCGTCGGCAGACCCACGCCTCAAACCGTGCGGCCACTGGGAACCGCTGATCATTGCACAAAGAACAAAAATATTCCGCATTTCCAAATCTGCAAAGACATACGAGTATTTCCACTGTGTACACGTACATGATGCAAGGTTACACTGCTTGAAGATACACGCAGCGACCGAATTACGGACTTATAAATCTAGCAGCGAGTGTTTTAGACGTTCTCTGTAGATGGTCTAGTAAAAGATTCAACACAAGTACCCGTAGTTATAGGCCGTATATCTTAGGAGCTATTGTTAAATGAGACAGACAATGTACGTATAGTGTAACGCTTGAGGCGCGTTCGTTCAACCGTTGTTGCAGGGGAAACGCAATTAGTGTTACGCAACCTGAGTGTGTGTATTTGTATTCTTAGATATCCAGCATGCAATGCGCATGCTCCATATTGTCATCTATGGCCTGCCTCGCACTATAGTATTTTTCCACATTATCTCATAAACAGCACGATTTTGGGAAAAAAAAAGTTACTGAACACAAAATGTGTTTTGATTTTCTCTATAACTTTTGTCTGAAACATTTCTCATTCTAAGAAGAAATGAGCGAGATATAAAAAAATGTATATTGGTCTTCATGTGAAGTACCCTTTATTTTTGTCCGATTTTAACGAAACCTGCGTTTTCTTGACACAATTTCGAAAAATCCTCAAATATCAAATTTAATGAAAATCCTTCTAGTGGGAGCCGAGTAGTACCATGCAGACGGACGGATGGACAGTTAGACGGACAGACATGACGAAGCTAATAGTCGCTTTTCGCAATTTTGTGAACGCGCCTAAAAATGTTACCAAACTACAAATTGTACTTACTCTCAGCCTACATACCCCACATTTGAATACTTTTATTGATTTTTATGAGAATTTTGTGTGAAAACCATGCCTCGGGTCTACTTGTGCTTCCTACTACCAGTAGTACCAACACGACCCACGAGCAAATTTGCGAGACAGAGGCGGCATTAATAAAAGAAATATTAACGTTCTGTAGCAATACATATCAACATATTTTAAAAAAGTATGAAACTTCAGGTAAGAAGATATTTTTGTAGAATGCTGGATAACAACATGGCGGAAGTGTAAAATTGTGCTACAACTTTCGGTTTCGTTGTGATAACCAGTGAATTAGCGCAGCTAATCTTGTGAGAACTGTTACAGGATATAAGATGAACATACCTAGAAATATATATTTTTATGACAGTGGCGCGAAATGCTCGCAATTATATTCGACAAATTTCACGTATAAAAAATCTGAACTTTAGTCGTAAGATCGTTACAAAAATAAACTAAATTATCTCCTATATTCAGCTTTCTTGTGTATGAGAAAATGGCGGTTGCCGTGGGTGCGGTAGAGGTTACGAGAGATTATATTCTGTACGACTTATGCACTGAGGTCGATGAAATAATTTTTGATAGTACATTTTTCTCTCTGAGGTACGAGCTGAGGCTGAAGAAACAGTTGAGCATTTAGCACGTAATACAGCGTAGCTGAAGAAGGTGGCGGCCTTTCGACAGATAAAATAAAGGCAAAATATTATTTAAGGATAAATGTGGCAGACATTGGGGGCCGTGGAATAGCGTGGGATTATTACGGGCATTACGTCTTACGACAGGTGTGTGGCGAGAAATGTAACGTAATTTAATAAATTAGTAATGGACTAGTAATTTTAATATGCCTATAAGGTGAGGTAAATTCAGTCAAAACACAACTATAAATGTATGGCCAAATGATGGTGTTTATTAGCAATGTAAAAACTACATGTTTCGGCCTATAGCGGCCATCTTCAGGTTTTGGCAACTATCTTGCTAAAAGAGTTTTATATAATATGTCTAAACCGCGTGGTGATGTTGAGATCTCATCATTTTACGTGCTTTTGTTAAGCATATTATATAAAACTCTTTTAGCAAGAAAGTTGTCAAAACCTGAAGATGGCCGCTATAGGTCGAAACATGTAGTTTTTTCCATTGCTAATAAACACCATCATTTAGCCATATATTTATAGTTGTGTTTTTGACTGAATTTACCACACCTCATAGTTTAAAAAACACACAACGGGGATGGCACACCTCATAATTTAATATGCCTACTGGACTTTAGATCGACCTAACAGGAGAGCATAATTTGTCATTTGTGTTGCAGACTGCTGGTTACATTTACAGTAAGCATGAAAATACGGAGTATAAATATATGTTGTTTGTTGTCACCGACCGAATGTTTCATAACTCTTTTCGAGAGGTATTACTTGTCAGCTCCAGGTGCATTAACCACACAGCGCCCTCGAAGTCAGCTACTCGCAACACACCAACGCTGACTTTCTTCCAGCTGTATTAGTCAGAACATTGCCACTTGAATTTCACCACGAAAAAAAGTGTCCTGGTTTAGTGAGAACATGATGTTAATCGTGGCCATAACAGACTATTAAATCTCAAACACATAAACATTCAATGGTGAATTCTTATAATAAAACCAACTAGATGCACTAATTTCTCAAATTTATTTCTGGAATGAAATTCTACATGTTTCGGACAGTTCCTCTGCCCATCATCAGTTTTTTACTGTACACAAGGCAGTGGCATATGTCATACAGTTTTGCTGACAGCTTGCAGGCAGGATCAGGATGGAACTGCAGTTCCGTCCTGACGCTGCTCGCAAGCTGTCAGCAAAACTGTATGACATATACCATTGCTGTGTGTACAGTGAAAAACTCCTGATGATGGACAGAGGAGCTGTCTGAAACATGTAGAGTTTCATTCCAGAAATAAATTTGAGAAATTAGTGCATCTTGTTGTTTTTATTATAAGAATGTATCTCGATGCACGGTCACCTGAACCTCAAATTCAATGGTGAATACATTCGGCGGTGTGTGTGTGTGTGTGTGTGTGTGTGTGTGTGCAGGTAACATTAAAATTTATGTCATTTAAAATCTGCGTTCTAGTAGCTATGCAGTGTAGCTAAAGATTTGTCTAATAAGTCCAAGACAGCTGATAAGAGGTGGGCCATCATAACCTAAGATTAAACAACATGTTTTTGGAGAAATGTTACACATGGGAAGGAGTATTTGCCCCAGCCAAATTATAGTTAACAGTTTTGTCAAGAATGTCAAACATATATAGCATTTACTTAAGTTTTACTAAATATAAACTTATTGTAGGCACTATTATTCACATTTGGTCTTGATATGAGATATTCTGGTTAATTTGCATTGAATGTACCTGTAAGAGGTAAGAATTTAAAGCTGTCCCTGTCCACATGAGGACGTATAGTTATAGCGGAGGTGTAGGTCTATCCAACCTCCTATTCAATGGGTATCGGGGTCTTTCCGGGTGTACAGTGCTCAGTGTTGGAATCTGACAATTCACCTACGCATAGTGTGGAGGGGAAGAATGAGTGGAATGTCTATTCATTTTTTCTGCTTTTTAATTTAAAATATAATAATCCCGAGAAACTGTCGGATTCAAAAGAAATTATGCTGATTATAAAATACAGTAATTTTGTTTTTAAATATAGTATAGGAACAAGAGGACTGCAGTTGTGAATGAGTTAATATACTTTGGGTTTCCATAATATGGGAAGCATTTTTTGAGTACCTATGGAACTCTTACACTCTCTACAAGGACTGTACTCCACAGATGTAACTATTCATTAAGTATTGTAAAGAGAGTTTTTCATATAAATGTCTTTACAGTTTCTTGAAATTCAGGTAAGATTAGACAGACTGGCAACAGAAAATGCCCCGAGTTTTGAACTCTGGCACAGGAAGGATGTTTCTTCCCCTACGTCACACTTTGACCAGCTGTGGAACGAATGATCTATGAGTAAACCGGCCAGGACGTGACGCTTTACGCCACCTCTACTCCTATGCACCCTCATAGCGATGAAGCACTCCATATTCATCATACTGACTTTGTAAGCAGTACTGAGTGAAGGTGTATGGTTATTCATGAGGAATTCTTTAATATTGTTGTGTAGGTGTCATGAGTGTCAAGTCGTAGACTTCGGTGTTTCGAAATATATTTGCTTGCAGTCGTCCTGCCCATACACGTAGACGTCCAATTTTGACGATATTTGAGTGGAATGAACTGCACCTCCCCATTATATACAGCTGCATATTTAAGTCATAAGAAGAATTTTCGTAACTGAATAAATTTAAATGAAACGATTCACAAGAATTCACATTTTGTGTTACTTGCCTGTCGGTGTGTTTGTGTGTGGTGTTTAACGATGCCAGTTGTCGATATTTATGAACGGTATGGAGAGTGTTAATTTACGAAATTAAAGATAATACAGAGTAGTTGACAATTTTTAATATTATGCACCTAAATTACATGGCTAAGCATTATATATATATATATATATATATATGTATACAGGGTGTCCCAGGAGGAATGTGCCAGACTTCGGGAGAGTGTTCCTTATATTAACGTATACCGATATAACCCAAAACAGCTATATCCAAAGTTGAACGGTTACGGAGATAATGGTCAGAGAAGTTTGAAACTTTGACAGCTCTTACACACTTATTGATTACCAAATACATATTAAAACTGGCAGGAATGTG
>Ga0123352_10001573_pt1 | contig 30577 bp, 22 predicted proteins | sample TergutLab28metaG_FD_89700 | JGI IMG/M metagenome (GOLD analysis project Ga0123352, IMG submission 89700) | Labiotermes labralis P1 segment gut microbial communities from Petit-Saut dam, French Guiana - Lab288 P1 | ecosystem: Host-associated > Arthropoda: Insects > Digestive system > Gut ...
AGGGGGGGGGGGGGGGTGGTTGCTCAGCATTCTTCACATTCTAATTACATCATCTTTGTTAAATGTAAAGGTTTCAGTCTGTGAGCCCAGAAGTCCACATACAGAGAATCTACTAAGAACTGAGCTCAGAATCTTTTGAAAGAAAGTCTACAGTTTTATGTGAGACCCTTGGGGCTCCCCAAATTAATGATTACATCAGACCATGGACTCCTTGACCTCTAAAACATCAGAAACCAATAACCTGCTGCTCAGTGCCAGTGCCAGCAAGACCTGAATCCTCAAAATCAACCCTGTGGAAATCTCAAATCTTACACAAGGCTACAAGTTGTTAGACTTTCACAGTGACACAGTTAAGGTCTCCATTATTCTGGGATGCGGTGCCATGTCAATGGGTAAATGGTGCTTAACATTTCAAGACAGCACAGTGGTCTGTCTTACCTTCAAGGATCAAAAACTGCAGGGACTTACTGACCCTTGAAAATAAGACCACCAGACTATCTCAAAATGTCAGGCACCAATCAGTCCAATGCCAAGGCTTACATCATGCCACTTTAATGGCCTGTCTCTGTGCATAATTTCTGTTACAGCAGATATGCTCCATCTGAAGGATGTATGATACAACCTGTTTCATCTCAACACCCTGATAGTAGTTTGAATATTCTCATTCACCTAGCATCACTTTTACTTTACACATATCAATGTAGTAAGGATTTAAATATACACCAAAACGTATCACTGCTTTGCGTATACACACTGGATGCATATTTATAATCAACAAACATGCCAAACTTCATGTCACACCACACAGTTACCATACAAACTTTATGTCACACCACACAGTTACCATACAAACTTTATGTCTCACCACACAGTTACCATACAAACTTTATGTCTCACCGCACAGTTACCATACAAACTTCATGTATCACCACACAGTTTTTTTTAATATCTCCCAGAATGTTGCAATCTGTCTGAAGACATTCAGCAATCGTTTTGACAGTCACTATTAATGGCATGTAGGAAATACATCTAGTGATACATCTCCTATTTAAGCGCAATCACAAATGATTGGGTATGGCAAGGTTTTTTTTTTACAGATCACACACAACAACGCATTACAGTCGGTAGGACTCCTTTCGACAAATGATCAGCTCTTGTCTCAGAGACCTCTACCTAACAACACACAACACTCACAACAGATAAATGTCTATGCCCCCGGTGGGATTCAAACCCACAACCCCAGTAGGCGAGCAGCCGCAGACCTACGCGTTAGACCATGCGACCACTAGGATCGGCTAACCACACAGTTACCAAACAATCTTTATGTCTCACCACACAGTTACCACACAAACTTCATGTCTCACCACACAGTTACCATACAAATTTCATGTCTCACCACACAGTTACCAAACAAACTTCATGCCTCACCATACAGCATCCACACAAACTTCATGTCTCACCACACAGTTACCATAGAAAATTTTATATCTCACCACACACTTACCATACAAAATTTACATCTCACCACACAGTTACCATATAAACTTCATGTATCACCGCAGTTACCACATACACTTTATGTCTCACCACACAGTTACCATACAAAATTTACATCTCACCACACAGTTACCATATAAACTTCATGTCTCACCACACAGTTACCATACAAACTTCATGTCTCACCACACAGTTGCCATACAAACTTTATGTCTCACCATACAGTTACCTCATAAACTTCATGTCTCACCACACTGTTACCACATAAACTTCATGTCTCACCACACAGTTACCATACAAACTTCAAGTCTCACCATACAGTTACCACACAATCTTTATGTTTCACCACACAATCTTTATGTCTCACCACACAGTTACCACACAATCTTTGTTTCACCACACAGTTACTACACAATCTTTATGTTTCACCACACAATCTTTGTCTCACCACACAGTTACCACACAATCTTTATGTTTCACCACACAGTTACCACACCATCTTTGTTTCACCACACAGTTACCACACAATCTTTATGTCTCACCACACAGTTACCACACAATCTTTATGTTTCACCACACAGTTCTCACCACACAGTTACCACACAATCTTTGTTTCACCATACAGTTACCAAACAATCTTCATGACTCACCACACAGTTACCACACAATCTTTATGTTTCACCACAGTTACCACACAATCTTTATGTCTCACCACACAGTTACCACACAATCTTTATGTCTCACCACACAGTTACCACACAATCTTTATGTCTCACCACACAGTTACCATACAAAACACTACATATTTTCAGTGGTTGTCACACTCTAATTTCACGAGCATAACACACACAAAAATACCGTATCCCAAACTACCTAATTGTAGGGATCTATGTACACCCAAATTTTCAGGGCTTACCAATACAAGCTTCTTGTGTTGCAGTTCACATGACAAATATGCTGGTTTTACTAACAGTAAGGCAGAAAGCTCATATTCATGAACACAAAGCCTTAGCTCTAAACTTCACATCTAATAGGAGAGTGATCAATATCCTTTGTACTGGAGGCTAAGCCCTAGATGTGGTGGTGAAAAGATAAACACTTACTACACTGCCAGCTGGACTCTGCTCATCTATTTTGACATTATTTCTACTGTGCGTTTTGACTGAATTAAATTTTCCATTCATGACAGCAACAACATGCCTTTGATACATGCCAGTACAATCTCACATCACTCCTACATGTTTCAGAGTTACCTGTGCCATCCTCAAGTCTTGATGTAGAGCTCCCTGAGGATGACATATGAGATGCCACAAAACATGCACGAACAATGTAACACTGTATTTGTGGTTATCATTTGCTGGTGTCATGAATGAACAATTTAATTTTTTCCTCCAGTCTCTAAACACATTACTTTACTTCCATAACCAATCACACAACATAATATTACTGGCAGTAGCAAATAAAAAATTATGAAATAAAACATGACATTCATACAAATTTCCACATAAACCTGTAACTTATGAAGGATTCCCCATTTTGCATTTCTCAGTTTAAAGTTTCTACAGGAATATTAAATGCACATTACAGTGTATTCCAGGTAGCATAACACTCAAGTCTTTTTTTTAGCAATGGTGTCAGTAGCTGAGACAACAGGGAGTCACATAATAGCAGTCAGTTGCCCCTATCAGAGAAACATATGTAAGAACGCACAAAAGCACACAGACAATATCATCATTCTGAAAGCATCACTAATAATCAATATTGGCTTGCCCCATGTATCATTAATTCACCAGAGTACCAACAGTCTTCTTCAAGGTTCATGTTGGGTCTTCCCAGCCTCCATAATCCCCCCCAAAAGGCACTCCCCTACTTGAAGCATTCCCCTCCAACAGTATCAACACTGACATGAGACTTTGGGACTGTGAAATAGAACACATCAAGAAGGAAGGAAATACAAGGCAAGAAATTAAAAATGGAAGACTTTGAGAATGCAATAATGAAAGGAGACACTTCATGAAATGACCTTTAAAAAAATGGAAACTATGCAAGAAGAAGGGGAAACCGAAAAAAAAAATTGTGCATAAGGTTCCTTATACTGTAAGGCAATCAACTGCTGCTGGCAATACACCATTTTAGATACCTGTGGGTTAATAAATGCTGGTTGTGGAGGACTGAGAGTTTTTGAAGCAAGATCTGGAGTGCTGTTACTGCTTGGTCTGCTGATGGGGTACGGAGGTGGTGGCTTATACAGATGCAAGAGCTGTAATCCATGGATCATGTGCTTCTCTACAGTGTCCAGCTCTGGAGTACTGACAACAGAATGCTAAAGTAAGAGTTGCAACTTAGACAAAACATAAACATGTCTTAAAAGAAAAGTAACACTTCAACATCACAAATAAATACTGTGCTTAGGTTTCAGTAAGATAGATACTAGCAAACAAACAGTACATTGGAACATGTGTGCAATGTTTTAGAGATTTCAAGTACAAGAAGTATTTTCTTGGACTGCTTCACCCTGTAGATAAGGGCAGTACATTCCTTTGAAATGTCACGAACCATTTCCCTGACACAGTATAACATTCATGCAGGAATATGTCTCCACCACCACTGCCAATCACACCTTCAAATCAAGCAATGTGTCTATACTTGCAGCAATATCACCAAAACCTTGTTTATTTAAGATACATTTTTGACTATCCTCCATTCCCCACTTGGCTTCCAAGTGGCTGGCTTCAAAAAGGTTTCCCACATCAAAAGTCTGCATACACTACTGGTTTACATCATCTGTGTATATGTCCCATACACTGCAACCATAACTTAACTACTTTAAAATACAGAGAGAATGGCATAAGATGAAGGTACAGTTGTCTCTGTGCACAATAGATAGGCAGAGGTACAACTCCACTAAGTCTTGGTTTGGTTTATGTTTGCTTTATGTATGGGCCCTAGGGCTGGTCTGCACACTCTGAGGACAAGAAAAATCTCTTAACCATGCAGCAAGGAACTGAACCACAATTTCTCAGTTGTCCACCATGTGGCCTAGTACTGCACAGGTGTTTGTTAAATAAAAAGTTCCATTTGCCTTTCACAGTTCAGACAAGCCAACCACAAAAAACAAACCCTACATATGGTGCGAAAAAACATCTCTACCAAAATTGATGTTTCCAAGTAGATACAGTTCAATTTTAAGTTTTGGACTGATTTAACATCCAAAGCTCATGAAAATAAGCCAACCAATGAAAAAAAAATGAATCAATCATGTTTAAAATTTGTTAAGTATCTTTCTGAGTCATTCTTGTAATTAGAGTTTGCTAACACATCATACTTGATAACAGCATGAAACAAGAATGCAATAAACTGACTTCTATGAATAAAAAATAAACCACAGTACAAATAAATAACAACAATTATATTTAAATTATATTTAAAGAATCAGTCCCACTTCTGAAGTTTCATTATTGTTGTCATTACAGTCAGCTATATGAACCTATCCTGAGCCAAATATATGCAGTCCACACCCTACCACTCTTATTTGTTTAGATCCAGTTTAATATTATCCTCCTGTCTGCAGACAGCTCTTTCACATGGTCTCTTCCATTCATGTTTTCTCATCAAAATTCTGTATAAACCCTTTTAATTTGCCCATGGACACTACACCTGGAGATATCTCTTACAAACAAGGCAGTTGCATGTCAGCTAAACTCACATGGCACTAGACAAAGACCACAGTTGAACCGCTACAGACAAGTAATTTTACCTATAAGTATGCAGGGTTGGAAGCACTCTGTGGGAGTTACGGTCCACACTTCCCTCCAGAATCCGTTGGGGTTCCTCATTCCTGGATTCCAGGTAGAATCGTTCCACTTGTGTAACGTCTGGATAGTGCTTGTAATGACCATATGAACTGAGATTCTGTCAACAAGAAAACACATATATAATTTTAAATATCCTTTACAACCTACAGTGAAACCCACAATTAAGGTCTGAAGGCACTACGAAATGCCAGGAACCACTCACCCAGTTGCACAGCATCATGTAACTTGAGACGTGAATCCTCAAAAACACCAATGTGAGAACCTTAAATCTTGCAACTCACCTCTTGAATGTGAGTCTGGTGTATTTCAGGTTGGCTGCTGTACAAAATTCCAATCTGATGATTAGGCCTAATGTTTAAATTCGCTGAAGTCTGACTGGCTCCACGGTACTTCTGCTGCATTGCTGTCTCATAATCAGGAGCAGGGCGGTAGGACGGTAACAGGGCTCTGCAACCATGCAACAGTGTCAAGATGAGGTTCACATTAACACTGGAAATCATGGCTGTAGTCTTCTGCATTATGACACTGTATAGTAACAGTTACCAACATTGCAACATAATGTGCTGTGTCCAGCATGCTGAAGATGGAAGCAACATATTCCTCCAAAACAATGGTAATGACAACAGTAGTGATAACAACAATCATGAATAGACACTCATAATGACATTAAAGCAAAAATTTAAGGTGAAAAGTCCCAGCACAATATTGCAATATTCAGGAGTGGAGTTACACCTCCATGCAATCTTCGCCTAGCATTAAACACAGTTGAGCTCACGCCCTAGCTACTTTACTCCTTGGCAAGATCCTGAGGAACTGACTCAAAAGGTCTGTGTGGAACCAGGAGCAAGTATGGACACAATAAACAACAGAAAATCTCTGCCCCCATCTGGAACCAAACCCTGATACTCCAGTTATTTTGCCAACTGTCTAGTTACTACAATGACAGAGCCACTGCAGCTCCAGAAGGCAATCAGAAGGTAGAGCAGAAACTTGTCTTTAGACATTACCTTAGCTTGTCCAAGTCTGTAGGTGCAGTAAGGTCTAGACAAGATGTGGACTGAGCTCGTTGTACCGCACAAGGTGGCATGCTCCATTGCACAGGACCTCCACCAGTATCTCTGTTATCAAGCTCCTCACAGCTTTCTGTCAAATGACCATCCTAAAAGAATGTTCCAAATTCAAGACTGGACACAAGCTGAGATCTGGCAAGAAGGTCTAGAATGAGGTGCATAACAACAGGAAGATCTAGATTAAGCAGATAACGGTAGGAAGGCAAAGATTCAGCTGAATAACAGCAGGAAGATCTAGATTCAGCTGAAGAACAGTGGGAAGGTAAAGATTCAGCTGAATAACAGCAGGACGACCTAGACTCAGCTGAATATCAGAGCAAAGGTAAAGATTCAGCTGAATAACAGCAGGAAGACCTCGATTCAGCTCCTGAGTAATGAGAAGATAACTATTAAAATGAAACTTTAAGCTGTGAGGGAGTGAAATAAACTGAACTGGCAGGTAATAAACCAATATGGTATACTACAGTGACACAACCACTTACAGCTAATGTAACAAGAACATTCCACTACAAAATGAACACTGCAGACAGCAGCACACACACAGTTCACCACACAAAACCTACTTGCATTCTCTACTTCTAACTTCTCACCTCTAAGGCACTATGGAAGAGAGTTAGTGGTATGTGATCCCCAAGTTGCACATTGTGTGTTGACTCTGCTGCCTGCTCATGCTGCATGTAAAATGTGTGCTGTAACAAAAATATTATTTATGACTGTAAAATAAAAAACAGCTACAGATAAGGGTTTGGTGAACACATACCAACTGCATAATACAGACTGGTAAGAGCGACAGGAGAGATGGAATTTGTTGGTGAGACCTCAGGAAAAGAGACCACTTGGAAGAAGTAGGTGTAGATGGGAGGATAATATTAAAATGGATCTTCAAGAAGTGGGATGGGGAGGCATGGGCTAAACTGATCTGGCTCTGGATAAGGACAGGTGGCAGGTGCTTGTGAATACAGTAATGAACTTTCATGTCTCACATGACACGTACAATTTCTCAACTTACTGCAGGCCTGTAAGCCTCTCAGGAAGGACTCTGCTCCATGGTGAGTGAGTGAGTGAGTGAGTCACTCAGTCAGTCAGTCAGTTAGTTTAGTTAGTTATAAAACAGTGTACACAGAAGGTGAACTAATTTATATTACATTACATTACAACTGTCTTCTTAATGTCTGCTACGTTGATCCCCTTTCCATCTTCTTAAGATGACTGTGCATAATTTTACACAATTCAGGATCACTCATATTCATACTACTTGCAAGTCAGTACCTCAACCTCAAACTGTTATTTTCTATACAAGAACATCTTATCCACCACAGCTGCCATGGATTATCCAGTCAGCAAGATTCCAGTATGATGACAAAGACTGCCAGTAATTCAAGAAGATTAATATGACCACATAATCAACAATTCAGAAACATTACTATCACATTCACACTATAAAGGGATCATCTGAAAACCAACAGAGCAAATGTTCTGCATGATGAACAAATATCATCCACAAATACACAGTACGCTAATTACCTGATGCACACACATCCTCCACACATATTTTGCTGATTCAGGATCGGTAAATTGGAAGTGAACTGTTTCATCAGGTACTGGACATTCTATCCCAAAGTTTCGCTTATGGTTGACAACATTGGTTATATCCTTCCACCTGAATAATTCCAAGAACATAAAAAATAATAATAAAAAACTAACAGTTTAATAAATGTTAAGAGAAACACTGTAATAATGGAGTATGACAACAACCCTTCTGAAATGAGACTAATACTTCACTTCCTGTTGCTTGCAATGTGTATGCAGACTATGCATTGGTGGTATGGTTCTAGCAAGAATACTGGCCATGTTGCATGCTCACTGTATATAAACTATCTAACACTACAGATCCTTTGAATGTTTCACAAATCTCTTGCAATGAGAATATTTGTATCTACTAGCACATAATGTCTATAACTCTCAAACATAACTGTGATTGTCATCATCTACAGATATTCTTACTTTTGCATGTTGCAGCTCTGTCAACTTATATACTCCTCCCTGATCTTCCTATAGTAACTGAAATCATGCCTTCAGGCAGTATTTTATATTTACTCAGATTTGCAAACATTTACAACTGATTCTCATTTCACTTGTCAAGACTCAGCATTCACATATTTGGGCCCTGCTATGACAGGTCATCCTGTTCAAATTCTCTGAGAAAGAGAAGTGAGAAGATTTTTACTTATAGTTTGCATGCAAGTATATATGTACCACATATTACTGCTTGAACACGCATCCTAACACCATCACATGATGAGACCCACCTGTAAAACTTTGAGGTCTGGTTATTTTCATAACAAACTACTACACCCATCAAGGACACAGCAATGATAACATCAGCACCAGTTTCATCCTGTAATACAGAGACCACACAACATTCATCACTGGCAGTTGTAGCAACACATCACAATGCCTCGTACACACCCTTTACATTCATTCCTTAAGACCAAATCAGATATAACAATGCAAAATATGGAGGAAGAGATAATTTTATTATTTACCCAGAGGAATTTCTTAGGCACAGATCTCAAACACACGTAACTTTCTTGGCCATCTCTTCATAATGACCCATGGGAGGCTTCTCAGGTAAAAATTGAACACAGTAATGTACATTTGTTTTCGCCTCCACCCAAAATACTGTACCACCTAAACCCCACTAAATTAACCCTCTGTCAGAATTAAGTGTAGACTAGATTTTAAACACGGACTGCATTAAGAGCAGTCATAATCATACAGCATTCAGCAGCTTTGAGCATCACACTGTGCATTAAAAACATATTATGGTTGGTACCACCGGGTTAAATATTAGTCTCTATGGTGTAAATGAGTCTTTCATGAACAGGTAAATACAAAAGTAATGATACACACTTTGGCTTCAAATGTCTCCTGGCCATAGCCATCCAACTGCTGTGCAGCCAGGATGTAGTACTCCTCTGCTGTGCCTTGGGACAAGCCAGCCAGAGCTGCGTGCTGCAGTATCACAGCCTCTGTCAAACTCTCCAGGTTGCCATCTGATGTCAGGTGCTACCATAATCACCAAACCAAAGGTTAATTATAATCACAAATAACTAGAGTAAAAAAATCAGCCATAGCAGTACCTGTGAACAGGTGAAGGTCTCATAATGTTATTTCTGGATTTCACAAAATACAAACATTAAGTAAGTCCTCTTAGATGTAACAACATATGGTTGTATGGCTAGGTACCAAAATTTTGGATGAACCTGAGTTCTGCATTTGACTCTGCCCTGTTGTTGCTCAGTACACCAGCAAACAGGCATCATACTTTGCCCAGAGTGGACTCAATGAAGGAAACAGAGCAAGTTTCTGAAATTTTGGTTTCTAACCAAATTCTGATGTGGCTCATAACAACACAGAATTTTTGTGAAATCTTCAAATTTTACATTCTTGGGATATTTGGCTCCATTAAATCTAAAGTAATCAAAATTACCTTTGGAAACAGTGCAAAGTCCTTTAGGTATTCTGCAGTATGCCGTTCTAGATCATGATTCCCAAACTCAGCTGAAATAACAACAAATAAATATTTAGACACAATTTAGAATTTTACAATATTTGAATGAAGCAGGATGTGATGGACAGGACACACAGTATGGATGGGTGAAAGAGCCATGAACTCCATGAAGCAGAGTGAGAAGCTAAGATTTTTTCTAGGTAGATAAGAAATTGCCAACCTTTCAAAGAGCCTGAAGATTCGGTACTGTGTTCACAAGAGTAGCCAGTGGCCCTTATGGTGTACCAGATGAAATCAACACACATTCATATGAAATTTCTTGCTAAAAAACTATTTTTGGAAAAATCCTTGATTGCTATACCCCTGGCACTACTTACGAGCAAAAACTAACAGGCATTTACAAGTACATATACTTGATATTCCTCACACTATTATCATAACAACAAAGCATTACCTTGCATGCTGTAACTAGCTAAAAGCACTGCTTGTTTAGCATCGCAGCTCATCCGCCCATCAATCACATCCTTCTTCAGTTGTAGGAAATAGTGATACCTGAATTAAAAACAACCTGTCACAAGTCAAGTCCAGTTTAACCATTTGTGGAGCAGCTTTGTTTACAAACATTTTTAAATTCATCTAAAGCCTCCTGTTAGGAAGTATAGAATAAGGCACTGCCATCTGGCATCCTGATGCATACTTCTAGCAGCAGTTTATTTGGTACTGCCATCTGGCAAATACAAAGCATATTGCTAGCAGCAGTTTATTTGGCACTGCCATCTGGCAAATACAAAGCCTACTGCTAACAGCAGTTTATTTGGTACTGCCATCTGGCAAATACAAAACATACTGCTAGCAGCAGTTTATGCAGTACTGACATCTGCGGCAAATTTACTGGACTTGGCAAAAAATATCAATAAATCTGAACTCAATGTATGCCACTTATATAAAAACATGACCTGTAAAGGGTTAATAGAGAAATAAAAGACATATATAATCTAAATTAAATATAACATAAGTTACTGACATGTGCACAAAAAGTTTACTTCTTTGAATTAATAACGCCTCAAATTTTGCAAATGTTACATGGCCTAATATAGATATTATCCAGACATTTGCCAAGAGGAAAAATAACAAAAATTTCACTCAAGGTAGCCAGTGTACTAGCCAAGATCTGAACCAAACACCTCCTGAATACAAGCTCAGAGCACTACCACAAAACCAATATGTGGTCTGTTTTACACACCATATTATACATTTACCTTGTCATTTCATCATGAAGCAAGTTTACTCCTGAAACATAATACATAACTCTCAGAAACAAGTTCTGATCCCGGGCATATTTATCCAACTGCCTTTTGAGTGGATGATCCATTTCCACCCATCTTGGGACAGGCTGTTGTGCATGGCGTGATAAATACCGCAATCCAAAGAATTCTGGCTGAAACAACCATTTAAAAAAATAAACCCAAACCACATCTTACACCAATAGACTGGAAAAAGACTACATCATATCTTGAATTTATTTATTTATCTAGCTATCTGTTATATATCTAGCTTTATTTTATTTACTTATTTATTTATCTATATACCTATTCATTCATTTGTTCATTCATTCATTCATTCACGGTTTGTATGAAAGTTCACATTCTTAAGGTGATCAAAATGACTATTTCAGTATCAAGAGTCACTGTTACATACTGCTCAGTACAAGAAACTCTGACCATGGCCTGTGAGAGTACTAGAGTACTTACTTACTCAATCCATGGAGCAGAATCCTTCTTGAGAAGCTAAATGGTTCTCAGCTAGTCAAGAAAATCCCCACATTTTATAGAACCTGGAGGTTCATTACTACATTTACAAGTGCCCACCACCTGTAGCTATCCTGAGCCACATCAATGCAGTCCAGGCTTCCCCATCTCACTTCCTGAAGATCCATCTTAATATTATCCTCCAATCTATGCCTAGGTCTTTAAAGTGGTCTCTTTCCCTCAGGTTTCCCCACCAAATCTGTATACACCACTGCTCTCTCCCATACTTTCTATATGCCCCACCCAAGTACTATAGCACATGTCAAAAATACAACATGCTCGTGCTGCATAGCAATCATTCTGTTGAATAAAGGGTTTTATTTCTTTCCTTGGCCAGGATATATCTGTTGATGATAAGGAGGATAACATTTCATCAGAACTTCATTTGAGGAGATGATCACAGTCTTCTAGAACTGCCAAAAAAACCGTGGACCTCATTATCATACATCACAGTCTACTGGGACTGCCACAAAAACTGTGGACATCATTATCATACATCACGGTCTTCTGGGACTGCCACAAAAACCATGGACCTCATTATCATACATCACAGTCTTCTGGGACTGCCACAAAAACTGTGGACCTCATTATCAAACATCACAGTCTACTGAACTGCCACAAAAACTGTGGACCTCATTATCATACATCATGGTCTTCTGGGACTGCCACAAAAACTGCAGACCCCATTATCATACATCACGGTCTTCTGGGACTGCCACAAAAACTGTGGCCCTCTTTATCATACAAAGTGATTACTATGTCATAAAAGTAAATAGGCATAAGGGTAAATAACTAGAACTCTGTGAACAACTTGTAACCAAATAATCACTAGCACAGTAACTGCACATATACTTCATACATATCAGCTGTTCAAGAACTGTAATCATTACACAAACCACTGCTCCATCAACATTACCAAAAAAAGCCCACACTGGATGCAGCTGGCACAGTTTACAGGTCCAAGATCCACTTAAACATTACATTCCCAGCTACATATAAATCCCTGATATGGTCTCTTTTCACCAAGTTTCCCAGTCATAATTTGGTAATAATCTATACAATCAAAATCACATTTCCTTTAACAAGATATAAAAAAAATTTTGTGAGCAAAATTCTAACAACAAAAAACAAGCACCTTTAATACAATCAATTTCTGTTACAGCTAATAATGTTATAAAACATTTTGTGCACTTTTACAAACAACATCAGCAAAGAAAAATTCAGATTATGCATTTATAAGCACACAGTCCCACACAACGAATGTGAACAAATTTACTGTGTACAATGCATTATCTGCAAACAGTAAGCTTAACCCTCTCAGTACCATCCCCCTAAAACAATCACAAATAATTCATAAGAAACTCTACACTGTTTTTGTTACATTCATCATTAAACAAAATTTTAAAAAATCAATCAAAACAATGTTAAAACAATATGAATTGGAACCGTCCCTTCAGACAGCAAAGTTTATTCCAGAGGTATGAAAGCTCGAGTTTCATAAGGCTTTATTCTCTGTGACCCATTATAAAAAAGATAGTGCATAACAAATGTGACACTGGTGCATCCTCACCTGCTGCAAACCAAGCCTCTGACATACATTGTCAAGGCATTCCCTTCCACTGCTCTCAGCAGACAATGTGCATTCTATTGACGTTCCATCCAGAAGTTCCACACATATCACAAACAATGATTTGGACACAACATTATATTGACGACTCTTCTTCAAACGAAGCTTGAAAGGCATATTCTATGATGGACATTTATCTAAAATACTTAAATGTCCAAAATATGACTTATTATTCAACAGGATGACCTACAAAAGAAAACATTTTGGACAAGGTGAGAAAGCATGTATTTGAGGTTTTATTGACCACTGAAAACAAATTCAAAATCCACAACCAGCTTGCTGGGTCTGTCACAAGATCAATGTTGTTCCACTTTTCACTCATTTGGATGGGTTTCTGTAACACATTGTCACCTGCAATTGCCTGGAACTAGGTACTTTCTATACTCTACCCTGACAAGCAAATGCACAACCATGTAGTCATATATATTTTTTATCTCTAAAATGTGACATGGATTATATTTAATATGTAAATATTTTGATTGTCTTTTTCCATGTTTTTCTTGTACATATTTTGCCTTATTTATGTTACACAAATTTTGACATGTAGTGGGATTGAATGAACAAAATAAATATAAGGGAAAACAGAAGAAATTAAAGAGTTTTGAGGAGGCTGGAAAGGATGGACAGGCTTTGTTACAAGCAGTTATACAATGGTGTCAACATCAGATAAAAACCATTCCCATCATATGAAAATCATATGCTGGGTGCACTCTGCTATACATGTATGTTTATACATATAATATCAATATTGACCTCAGGTGTGTCCAATGACCTCTGAAGGACAGTGGATGGAAACAGGTGCAAAAACTAATCTTAGCACTATCCAGCTCATTGTGTTGCAGGGTTTATTCAAATCACACCTCCAAATGGATGTGGATCATCTGAGAGAATTTATCACTTTCGTTGCCATTAAACCATCAAGTACCTTAAAAAATCAAATTCCCATCTCCAATATTATACATCTGTTGGTAAAATACAACAGAAATAAGCTGCATTACTAATGACTGGCAAAGATGTGTGGTAAGTAAATGACTCAACAATAAAACCAAACTTGTCACAATGCACCATAACCTAGCTTTTGCTATGCTTTCTGATTCTGCTCATGACTTTACTTAAGAAATTACAAATTTTGCCTTTGGCATCATAATATCTATTATCTTTATTAATGTCTGTAGTTCAAAACAAACACTTTTTCTCATCAAACATTGAAAATCACAACACAGACACTAGACAAAGAAATAATTTACACCTGCCCCAAGCAAACTTAACCATTTATCAAGAAGGAGCTTATTATTCGGGGATAAAAATCTTTAATAATTTACATTTGGAGATTAAGAATGTCACTGGTAATCTAAAAAAGTTTAAAATTGCTCTGAAACAATTTTTATACACCTACTTATTTTATACATTGGAAGAGTACTTTAATCAAACAAGAATTATGTACTGTATTACAAAATTGCTTATTATACTGGTATTAGTTTTGAGTTTCTGTCAATGTACATTATATAGGTATTCAATGATTGTCCATTATGTTCTGATCTGATTTCATTGTATAAACCTGATGTCTTATTTATGTACTGTGTTTATAAAATTATTAGCATTGGTACTTTATTTTCCGGACTCATTTTGTACTGTGCCTACTGTTATGCTAATGAGAAGTTCTATATCCATTTTGATGGATCTCTGGAATGCTTAATAAATAAACAAATAAACTTTCATAGTTGTGAGACTTCAGAAAACTGCAATGTTGCCAGTTCCCAATTTAAATGCGGTTCGCGTGTTGATGCCAATTGCAAAACAACTAAAGAATTATCGTATATCATAAACCGAATGACTGGGTTAGGTAGGTTCTTACCTCTGACAAAGGTTGCCGTTTCAAAAAATTATGTGCGAAATGATGTCATTAGAGTGAAAAACTGTTTTGCTACACTACTCGCCAACATTGATACACCAGTCTGTCAGCCATGACAGGCAAACAACACAACGCGTGGGGAAAATCTCTATTGTACAGACACACTCGCACAGCTATTCCGTACGGGTTTACAGATTAACTACAGTTCGAATATATAGAGTCAATTGTGTAGGAAATATGAACAAGTTTTCCTTCAAATTTTTCGCTTTACGTACTAAGTATATTGCTTTAAATCAATTTTGACTGGAAACACCAAGTTACGCAAATATCTAAATGAATATTAAATATCAGTGCTCGAAGATCCGTACACGACATACATTATTTCAGAGCCAGATAATAAATAACAGTTACACAATAACATCAATGGGTGTAAAGTTGTGAAGATACCAACTTGCATAAGACTCATCCGTTTCCTTTTAAGCCATAAAAACGTAAGTGCTGAAGAAAAGCTTCAATATTTCTGAACATTGGCATAAGATGATGAAAAGTAGTTTCATTATGCTTGGTGTAACAGACGCGAATTGTTCTTTCGGTTTCATGAATAAATGCGGTGTGATTAAAAAAAATTTTGGGGATGTAAGTAATCCCGCAATGTTTTGGCATTTTTAAAAGTTTTTTCCTGGTGTTTCAGTTCCTTCCACATCTACAATATAACGACCGGTGGACAAATTTTGTGTAAGTTCCTTGTTACAGAAGTGAGAGCAATGAGTGTGTGTTCGTCCAGAAAAAAAAAAATTAGATAATACTGGAGTGCAATCAAAAGCATGGCTGAAAACCTGTAGTCTCTTACTCCAGGAATCAAGCATATCAAAGTTACCTGTACACATGACCACAAAATTGTTTCATTTGAAAACAGAGATTTATAGTTGTGCAAAACCTCCCATTTCTTTTTGTGTCAGTACCGGTACACTTTCGCAGCTGGTTCTGTGAAACAGCAAGTAGTTGTAATGTTAGTCCATTACTAACTTATTTTACAAATTTGATTATGCAAATAGTCATGTAAATCCATACAGTGACAGGCTAATAGTCACAAAATAATCCACACATACAGTGGATGAACTTAAATCATCAGGAATACAGTAACAGCAATTTCAAGATAAGTTCTTTAAACAGTTTTGAACATTGCACTGACAGCATGTCTAAGAGTGAAGGTCATCTCCAACACCTGCTGTACAGATCATTATGTTAACAGTGCATGATACAGTATGTGTCGACAAAACATAGTTGAACACAGCGAACACCTTTATCCACAAAGGCGAGAATCCAGCCAAGTCTCCCATGTTGACTCGTTCCATCAACTGTTGTGATTAAAATATGCGTCTGCATTTCCCACATATTTTTCTACAGACTTTCAATTACATGTTTGATGGTTAAAGCTGTTACTGAATATTGAATAAAAAAATAACAACAAATCTCTTTACCTTGTCAAACGGCACAGTGCTGGTTGAGGGGTATATTTGGTGACAAGTTACAGGTTATAAAGAACTACTATAAGCTTTGGCATTTCGTTACAAAATTACTCCTAATATACTTATCTCATGTGAAATGAATAATCACCCTCTTTGTAACATTAAATATTTCATTTTTTATACAACAGAATGATGTAAGATGTTTGATGTGCTAGAATCTTGAACATGATTTTGTCTTAACCAATTTGCTGTCATAAGGATGGTGATATGCCCTCATGCTACAAGCCTTGGTCAAGTTTGGTGTGCCTTTACCAAATTCATGTATGTGACTTAAAGTGGATCTTGCTGCCATCAGTGAGCTGTAGTTTGGTACACACTTCAGTAGGCTGCATGAGACATATACAAGCCAATTAAAGTGTATTTTAAAACCATGTACATCAGGAATTTTGATTAAAAAAATAGTCACTTTGCATAAGGTTTGGAGGGATACAGATGGGTTACATGAAGGTCACCTCATACTTGTTTGTGGAGCCTAGAATATTTTTATTTTCTTATAAAATAACCAGGTACAATATTTTAAGCACATAAATCCCATACCCTGCATCCCCAGTGAGAAAGATTACAAGATTTGTATGTGGAAAATATACCTGATGATTATGGACTTTGGTGACATATATCAGATGTCAGATGTGTCTGATATATTTATGGAATTTAAGTCTCACTGTTTACAGTGAATTCCAACTCATCTGACGTGCTCTCTTACAGTCCTTGATTACAGCCTACCCAACAGGAGTTTAAAACACAATAAACAAGAATGTACAAAAAATATACCACATCATTCAAGGAGTCTGCCAGTCACCAACTGATTCCAAGGAAAGGGACTCCTGTTAATGTGGGTCCATATGGAAAAATTTATAAATCAAGACAGTTTGGAAGTCAGATAAAGGCTAACCTGAAGTAACAGTATTTTATAAAAAAAATTTCACAGTAATTTCAATCAATCATTCATTCATCTGTGCAGAACTTACAGTCCCCCCCCTCACACAGTTGAAAAAAGGTGTTCCCCAGTGTATTTGTTACAATCTGAAGATCAGACACTAGACAGGAATCTTGTGTTTGTTCACTGGATACTTGTCCTTGTACTGTTCAACATGATTTTCCATGGACTTCATCTGCTTTCTGTATGAAAATAATGGAATAAAGAGCATATCCGTTAGTTTCTGTAGAATACAAAAGAAAATAAACCTATAAAAGGTCACTCAGAGGGCTCTGGTGAAACTACATCAGGCTCTATAAGCAGGTAGTGCTTATATAGCGCTGTGATGACAGAAGAGTGAAGAGTTTGGTAAAAGCACTGCAATAGCCCAGACACCAGATATCCTGAGCTATTTTGTGGTTTTCCTCAGTCCATCCATGCTAATGCCAGAGCCACATCTCAAATTATGACACTGCTGCTACCTTCTACATCCTTTCTAATTATTATTCCCTAAACACAGAGATGCAAACCATGAAGGAATACACAGGACATAGAGGTATAACTCCACACATTCCTAACCTCAACTCTTGATGGAGATAAAACAGTGGTTAACATCATACTTTGGCCACGTACCCCAAGAAAGAACCCTGGTACCTACTGAACAGGGGACTGGGAGAACCCCAAGAGCCAGTCTAGATGTTTTGGAGAAGAGAAAAATCTCTGGCAGTTTATTATTGCCTACATCCTATTATTTGACAGTACATAATCTGAGCTACTGAAAGAATTTCTTAAACAAGCATAACTAAATAAATAATTCCAAACACTGGACACAAATCTTAAAAGAGGATTTATTTTATAAATCCAGAGCAAAGTAACTATAACATGTACCTATCAGTTGAACAACAAGAATAAGCCAAGGGCCAGTGCAAAGGTCATGTGGAAAAGGGGGCGGACATCACCTTCAAACTGGAAATATCATCATCAGATGATGAAATACCTGGAAAACTTAATGTACATGCTTATGTTCTCCATTACAGTTATTTATTGTACTTACACAAGATGGTCCGGCATGTCGTAGTACACATCAAAAAACATCTCTTTCCATTCTGGCTTTAGAACTTTCTCTGCTCTTGCCAATGACTGCACCACCTTCAAAACATTCAATACTCATATACAGGATGTTGCCTGACTTAAAACATGATATTTCAAAAGATTATTCATGAAGTCATTCACAGTCACAGAATATCAAAAGAACATGGCTCTGATGCTCTGTTATATATCTGTATGTATTTGAACTTCAGGAATGCTCTACACCTAACTATGCTGTTTTGAATAACAAATCCTTCCACTCTACAGACCATTTTACAGTAAATGTTTAAAGCAGCCACATTCAGCTTAGATAAACACCTTGACCCATTTTCCTACATGACGAAAATAATGTGTGAATGGAATGTGGACGCAAGAAGCAAATTATTTCAACAAATTTTAGATGCTGAAAGACACATGACACTGCAGTTCTTGGCAAGGTTACATACTGAGCAGGAAAATGGGTAGGAATGTGTACCCAAGCTGAAGATGGCCACTTGGCACATTTACCATTCAGTGAACTGTAGAGTATAAGAACTTGTTCATAAAAACAACTGTTTTTATGTGTAAGTCACTGTTGAACATCAAGGACCCATAGCTTTATAACCACTGAGAATTCGATCAATATTCATGTGACTTTGCTGACCAGGAACAATCTTGTGAATAGAATCCCGAACTACCGACTGGTCATGAAAGGCCTATGTATACACTATGTTACAGTCAACAAAAACTGTAATGGTTGACATTATGCAAAACAAAATATGGACAACAATTACACAGTATTTTCAGCACACACACACAGATCTGGTTCCATCAGTGTGGGAGGAACGGATGCAGAGGCGGGGGGAGGGACCAATTTGGTACTTACAAAATGCCAATGAATTAATATTTACCATTTTTCTTGCCTCTTCCTTCAAGCTACGTTCCTTTGCATCATCCCACCATCCCTTAAGCTCTAAGTATTGTCGTAATCTGGAAATTGGAGAATCCAAGCTGTTCCACTGCTTCACCTCATCAAGTGACCTATAGGCACTACTGTCATCTGATGTGCTGTGGTGTCCAACTCTGAAATAAGACAAGGGGTCACATTGGAACTTTGTTCCGAGTATGAAACAGATAAAGTCATAACTTCATCAACACTATACAATGAAGACACAGAGTGTAAGAATAAATTTCACATATTCTAGGCCACAACATTAGAGGGAGGTGTATTCATGGAACCAAACAGAAAAGAAGCTGAATGGCACAGAGAAAAACTCCTATTGAATATCAACCCTACATCACTGAGTCCACAGCCTGTCATGAAAGTATGAATTAAACTAACTATTATACTTGTTACTTGATCCTTCACACAATTCTGCTCTAGGTTTTAGATGGCCAGGTTGGGTATTTAAATTTTATCATATGGTTTAAAAAAAAACATTATTTGAAAGGGAAAAGATAAAATTATAAAATAAACAAAATTTTGTGGAAAATAAAACAGAGATTATGCAGCATTTCTTAAAAGTGCAGTAAACTTCCTAAGCAAGAGCATATTGTTTAGATCTGCCATAAAAACAGAATGTTCAGTGCTGTCAATGTGAAATCCCATCACTCACAAACTCATCCAGTTCACATCAGCAAACCCCTGTAACTGTCTCCCCACCAGCATTTCAACAAGCAACTTTCTACCTGCTGTCCAACATTCTAATTGCCAACTCTCTTTTAATGAAGGAAATAACTAGGCTGTGACATGATGCTGCTTTATATGGTCTAAAAACAAAAAACCCTGACAGACCTCTAAAAATTTACTAACTTCAGCCAATGCTTTCACTTCCTTGGTATGCAAATGTATAGACGCCATATTGTAAATTTTAAAACTTGCCTATTCCTGACCTCATATAAATGAAGTGACAAGCCTGCTTATTACCTTAACGTATGTCATGCAACAATTCACGTGACTGCACTACTCAAAGTACAACTAAAGACAACAAAATACCCATATATTCCACACATTCTACTCATACATACAAAAAAAATTTCATTGCCAAAGTTCAGAAGGTACAGAACCAAATATGGAATACGAAGACACTGCATTCAGCATGGCTTGGCAAGAAACTTATCTACTTGTGCGTAACTCTGTAGCATGTCAAAAGCTCATCAAATGACCAGATGACAGTAACAGCCTGGAAAGGATGCACAATGAAGAAACTGTGGGTCTAATCTGAGGTGTCACCTTGGCGTCTGCCTGGATGGACAAAGCAAGACCATGTAGATATCTCATAATAATCAGTGACCCATCTAAAACTGAAACCGTTTACCTCTGAAATACACAACTTTCTGCTTCTGCTAATGTCTGTCACATCACATGATTGACACCCAATCACATGGACACATAAATGCAACAGACACAATGCTATTCTGCACCACAGACACATCATGGCATGGCAAGAGACATGGTTTAAAAAATTCATCAAGTAATTAAAATAATTCAGAAAGCAATGGGAAGCAATTTTTTTTCTTACCAAAATAATCTTACACATACAGAACCTATATATTTTATGGTAACTATCCACTTTTATTGATGTATCACAATTCTCATATATCCTCATGTAAATCAATCACACAAGTTTATGACCACAAAATGTTGGAAAGAACAAGTGTTTTAATGATAAAATATCAGTCATAAGCTTTACTTTTACTCTTTTATAAAGAAAGTGTATACCTGTATGTCATAGCTTCTATTAGGACAGGACGGCTTTCTGTGACTGCATACTCCCGTGATGCCTTAGTAGCATTATACACTGCCAAAGCATCATTTCCATCTACTCGAATAGTAGTAATGCCATAACCTGGACCGTGGCCAGCAATTCCATCTCCATCATACTGCTCATGTGTTGGGGTTGAGATGGCGTAACCATTGTTACGACTGAAACAACATACAGCAAAGCTTTGCTCATTAATGACTGGAATTTTACTTTGAGGATTTGAAAGCATGAATTAATGAGTATAACCTAACCTTTCTCATCTGGAATTTAAATTGCCAATACTGTGGAACTGGTGAATGGATTTCAACTTGGCAATAACGTGTTAGTAACCTCAAACCACTTGGCCAGCTGAAAAAAGTGCATACACCACTACAACAGTGCAACATATAAGTAACAGAAAGTTGCCCCAATGCATACCATTAAGGCTTGGGGGAAGTCCACACACTCATAATATTAGCATTAGATGGGGATGAGTGGTCAGTTTCATGCCATGGCCAATTAAACCCCAAGGAACACATCCACTGAACAGGGGGCTGGCTGGGCCCCAAGGCCAATCTCTGTGTTTTGGAGAAAAGAAATTTCTTGTCCCTGCCTGAAACTGACCACAATTCCTCCACTGTCCAGCAGCTAGCCCAGTCACTATACCAACTCAGCTATCCTGGCTCTTGCACAACATGGTTAACATACACAAAAACTTAAACAAACCTTCTGGCATTTCTTCTATAATTGTGAAGCAAAGCAAGCAGTCCTGTTACAGACCTGGAGTGGCCTAGAGGGTTCCAAGAAGTTAAGGTTCCCAGATTTCATGACAACAGCACAGGAAGGTGGTAACGTCGTCAGCCTTATGCACTGGCTGCATTTACCCCCAGGAAATGCTCCTAGTACTCATTTCTGTTAGAGGCTGAGTCAACCCCAGAGCCATAGTGCGATCGGAAGGATTTTATATCAATGAAAAATTCCAATGACACCAGCTGGGATCGAACCAGGGACCTTCCGATTTGTAGCGCAGCACCTTAACAACTGTGCCACCACGGTCCCCCTTCTATAATGGTAGTAAAGGTTACATACCTGGCCAACTGGAATTTGTGATTTCACTACAGCTGAAATGGAGAGACCACCAGCACCTTGCTTGTGAGAGCGGGGAGTCTCATATTCAGAAACCTTATACCTTCCAGCCTCTCAAGTGATAAGATGGATGCTAACTAGAAGAGTGAATGTATGTCATAACAGAGGGGTGATTAAATTATTGTAACTGGCAGTATGCCCTGTGAAGGTTTGTTATGTGATCCAAATGTGACGCACTGAATTTGATATGCATGGCAATGTATAAACTGTACTGCAACTGGAGATAAAACATGGAACTTACTTACTTGCTCCATGGTGCAGAGTCCTTCTTGAGAAGCTAACTGGTTTGCAGCTAGTCAAGAAACTCCCCACATTTCACGGAACCTGAAGGTTCATTACCGCACTCACAAGTGCCGGCCACCTGTCTCTATCCTGGGCCAGCCCAATCCAGTCCATATACCCACATCCCACCTCCTGGAGATCCATCCTAATATTATCCACCCATCTACGCCAAGTTCTCCCCAGTGGTCTCTTTTTCTCCGGTTTCCCCACCAAGACCCTATGCATCCCCTCTCCTCACCCATATGCGCCACATGCCCAGCCCATCTCACTCTTCACGATTTTATCACCCGCACAATATTGGGTGAGGAGTACAAATCATTTAGCTCCTCGTTATGCTATCTCCTCCATTCCCCCATTACCTCGTCTCTCCTAGGTCCAAATATTCTCCTCAACACCGTGTTCTCAAACACCCTCAGGATAAAACATGGAACAAATAACTTAAATATGCGTGCAGGTATGAGTAGGAAATAATGTGTGCTACCTTTTGCAATAAGATTATAATAAAAAAAACCAGAAGTACTTAGATTTTAAAAATATAGATGACTTTTTTTTTTGGAGGGGGGGGGGGGGTTATGCACCAAGAACAGCTATTAAAACAGGATTTAACTCTGAAACTAACCAAAAAAATATCACTGGACAGTTCAAAGTAGCTGCAAAGTTGAAAGCAGCGTGGGCATCACCTTCGCTTGCTGCTCCTTCTCCAAAATAAGCTATCACACAACGTCCGTTCTTTGCAAGTTTATAGGCATATGCAGAACCAACAGCTGTAAATAAAGTTAACATCTTCAAAACATATAAATTACAATCACACAGTTAAGCTTTCACTTCTTGGTAAACAGTATTCTGCGGTTTTTGAAAATGCATGCCAATTTGCTGAACAGAACATATTATGTAGTTTCTGCTTTTATGTGCACAAACCACATGAAATACAAACGTGAATGTTCTCACAGCAGTACTACTCAAGATTCAAGTCTTCTGGGATGTGCCACTGTGTGTGTGTGGTACCCAATGTTGCAAAGGCACTATTATACTTCAAAACATCACGAGCTACATACTCAGCAAGTGTCACATCTCAAAGAGACATGAAACATCAGATTACACAAAATTAACACACGACAGTCATGTTGTCAATGCACCTGTCCAAAAATTTCAGCTTCAACACCACTCCACATATTCTGATATAATTTCATTCTGGTGTTCTACACTAAAGCAGTCAAGGAATTCCAACTTGTCTCTACATGACACTCAAATTCAACTTCACCAACCTTTTAAAAAACAACGCTTTTTTCAAAAATACTTTTAAGTGATACTTTTTTTGCATATTCCAATGTATGTAATAAATATTCCTAGAATTTTATATATGTAAGCAAGAAAGAAATTTACTGTATTTTTTTACATATGCTTCATCATTTCTGTTCTGTTTTCCACAAAGTGTCATTCATTTCATAATTTTGTCTTTTTCCATTCAAATAATACATTCTTCATGTACCATGCACTAAAATGTAAATATCAACCTGCTCATGTAAAGGCTGAATGATACAGAGAATGGTATGTCTTAGAAAGAGGTATAACTCTGACATAAAAGAAATATTTCATGTGTATTTAACAAAACACAAGAAAAACAAGTTATTCCTCTGATCACTGCTGGATCTGTAGTGCTCTGCCAACAACAGATTTGTATCTTTATTAAACACACATCAAGACCAATAAGGGCTACATGATCTAGAAGGAATGCAATTTAAACACAAAGGTAACCCAACAACATATTTACCAAACACCATTATCACAAATGTTTACAATTGCAATTTAATTTTACTTTGTATTTTAATGGCCGGAAAATGACCACCTAGTGGTCAAAACATGTAGCTGTGTAACTTGTCTTATAAAACAGTTGTGTTGATAGTAATTGGTGAATACCTTGTACTACATACAACAAAATTAGACCACAGTAAGGAAAGGTACACCTCACTAGAGTACACTTTTACAATGCCATTTAGATCTATAATCCTTAAATGCTATGGTCTGATGACCTGATTTTCATATTCACATTTCCTACTGTGGACTCTAACTACAAAGAAATTCATTATTTCTTTTACACTACCTTGAGGTAATTGTGTAGTAAGTGGAGATGAAATTGTGACAAAATGATGATTCTTGGACCCATAATGAATGGGCATTTGCCGGCCTTTTCCCTCATCCTCACAGTTGCCAAAGCACTGATTTATAAACTGGTCCACTGAAAAGCCTCTCCACATCAGCACCCCTAGGCAAAATAAATTTCACTATTCACAAGATGCAAGACTGCAGTGTATACTACGGGAAGTCTAAAAAGATGAACATAAACTGCTCCTGTGCCTACAAACAATGCCTTAAAGATGTAGTGGGAACATGGAGGTAACACTCCACAAAATGTAGATTTTGGTGCTCAATGGATGTAAATGATGGCCTTCACAATGTTGTTTCTCCCAGAAAATTGAATATGGGTAGCCACTTAACAGAAGGTGTAGTAAGGCTGACAGCTGTACTGTAAGGTGTGTTACTAATCTTAATGTAAAATTCAGAAGGTCAAACCAGCAGAAAATTTTTACTACCAACAGATGCTTTCATCTTATGTACATTGGACTGTACATCATTGTGATAGTTGAAGAATAAGAGACCAACTTGATGTCACTAGTTATGAAGTTTTACTTCACTTCTTCTATGCTCAACATGTTTCGGACATTAATACATCCGTCATCAGGAGCCTGCGACTTTTCTATTGTATCACCACATTGGTCGTGCGTTCTTGTTTCGATGTGTGTTGGAGTTTCGGTGTGGCTGGGTTGGGGTGGTATCCATGTAGCAGGCTGATGGAGCTTCAGCCTGCTACACGGATATCACCCCAACCCAGCCACACCGAAACTCCAACACACATCAAAACAAGAACGCACGACCAATGTGATACAATAGAAAAGTTGAAGGCTCCTGATGATGGATGTATTAATGTCCAAAACATGTTGAGCATAGAAGAAGTGAAATAAAACTTCATAACTAGTGACATCAAGTTGGTCTCTTATTCTTCAAGATGCTTCCATATTACCCTGGCTTGAGGTTGAATATGAAACTACCTACAATACAACTTACTCTCCTGTTCAGCCAAGCATCATTATACCCAAGTGCATCTAGCACATCTGCTGGACCAAACTCAAACTGACTTGTTTCCAGTACATTCTACTTTTTACTCAAACCAACACTGAGTACATTCATGTTAAATGCACTCTGCACATCCAAGTTTCATGCCTATTCAAAAAATTCAGATTGAAAAGGCATTAAGCCACTTTACACACAAAATCAAGATATCAAGAAGCAAGTAATAAAGCTTGAAATGCAGAGTGAAAGAATCTGGTCTGGAAGGTAACGTCAGTGCTTCAAAAATGTGGACATGAAACTTTTAAAACCGCACACTGTCATATAGCATAGTTTCTTAATACTTTATCTTGCAAGATTTGAAAAACTTAAATGCCACAGTGGTACATGGCTAGCAGGTGGATCACATATACCAGTAATGGCTACATGAATCAAACAAATGTGCACTGCATGGTCAATAAGCATTAATTTAAGACTACAGACCTTACAAACTGTTTACCTGTTTCTCTGTACTGAGCATAGGCCAGATCATTAGGCTCAAGAGCTGCTGCACTACCAATTAATGTAGCTTCTTCCCCAAATGTCGTCATGTAAAATGAAATGCGACCCTGGCGTTGCGATTCATACAAGATGATGTCCATTGTGTTCAACAGGATCATGGTGCGGTACATCTTTTCAACAAACTCTTGGTCCAACTTAAAAAAAAAAAAAAAAGAAGATTACAAATGGTTTAATCTGTGATTACATCACCGAAGCATTCTTTACTTTCAAAATGTTACACATTTTTGTGGTACACATCCATCACAAAGTATGGCCTTCCATGCACTGATTACCAGAAAAGAGTGAAGAACTGCCTTCATTACTGTATGCTGTTTAGTGGGGTGGATAAGTACCATACTGGAGAAACCTAGTGTCTCAATCCTCACAGCACCTATCCACCAGTCTTCATGGTGTGACATCCCCAAAGACCATAACACTGACAAATAACCATAACATGCTCAAATCCACGAAATTATCATATTCAAAGATTAATCTCTTCCAGGATGTGACAGTGGGTAGTCTGGTAGTGATTTGTAAGTATCTCAGAGTTACCAGATGTCTTAATTCTCAGTGTAGAAAAGCACTCTAAGGATGGTGGCAGCAAATGCCACAGAAACATTGGTACATGTCTAACAGACTGCTTGGTGCCACATCATAGATGACAGTAACCTTCAATGACTTCAGAACCTCAAATATCATCATCCTATTTGGTTCAAAATGTTATTATCAATACACAACATACAACTGCACTGAAACTGAAATCATTATGACATCTGACAATGGATGAAAGGGTTTATGGCATGCATAAAGACAAACCTGAATCAAACAGAAGGCATCACTGCCATCCTTCCACATACACAATATTAATAAAATGTATACTGAACTGGATTCTGTCATAAAGAAGAAATCACAAACCTGAGGGTCTTCCAAAGGATTTAAGACACAGCCTTTCCTGTCTGTAACTCTGTAAACTGGAAATCTTTTGTGTGAATTAGGATGAATTAATTCAAGCTTTTCTGTCCAATGAGACTGGGATCCCGGAAATACTGGTATATCCACATCTGTTGTTAGATTTACTGAAGATACACCAACACTGCACATGTGCTATAAAAAATAAAAAGGAAAAGTAAAAAAATCCCTATATTACCAACAGTCCAAAGAAGACAGGCAAAGAAATATCTGTTCCAACAGTATGAAACAAGAACCCAGTTTATGGTAACAACAATTCACTCACTAAATACAATTTTACTTTTAAAACACAAAAAACAATTACGGAACTTTCCTTTCCTGATACTCCCAGACTTATAAAAAAAAAAGGATAACTTTTGCTGTAACAACCCCAGGATTCAATTGTTTGTCATATGTTAAAGATGAGCTTTGAAGATTAAGATGAGTATGGCATACTGACACGTCAGCAGAAAATGTGTACCACTGCCACTTCATCCACCACAAATCCCATGTGGATTGGCCTGGAATCGAACCTGGGCCTCGGTTGTAAGAGGCTACCATCTAACTGCCCAAGCAACCGCACCGACTTGAAGAACAAAATTAATCTCAATAATGTACAGAAATTCAGCTCACAGCTCACAATGAACACATTGCATCTGCATTATGAAAACCAATAAGTTATTATCATAAACAATCTAATAGTATTGGGATGACCACAGGAATAAAGAATTCATGTAAAAAAAGACACCTCTATTTACAATATCGAGACAGTAATGATACACATTGTAAGCTAAAAGTGGGGAGAGAGAATATTTTCAAACCGACAATTGGTAATGAGAGTCTACATCAGGATAGTAATGATAATGGTGTTAGAATAGTAAACTTTGCCACATCAAAAAATTTAGTTGTTAAGAGCACGATGTTTGCGTGCCGAAACATTCGTAAGTACACCTGGACCTCTCCTGATGGGAAGACTCACAACCAGATTGATCACATATTGATAGATAGGAAATGGCATTCGAGCATACCAGATCTATGAAGTTTCAGGGGATCTGATTGTGATACTGATCACTATCTGGTGGTTGCAAAAGTTACGGAAAGAATGGCAGTAAATAAACAAGCAGCACAGAGGTTTGCTGGGGAAAGATTTAATCTCAGGAAGCTAAATGAGCTGGAGGTTAGGAAAGGGTATCAGATTGAGATTAAAAACAGGTTTGCAGTTTTGGAGAACTTAAGTAATGACGAGGACATAAATAGGGCCCGGGAGAACATTAAAGAGAACATCAAAACCTTAGCTAAAGAGAGTCTAGGTCTGCAAGAAATGAAGCAGCATAAGCCATGGTTTCATGAAGAATGTTTAGGTTTTTAAATCAAAGGAAGCAGACTAAAATGCAGTGGATACATGACCCAAGCCAAAGAATTGTAGATAATCTGAACAATGTAAGACGTGATGCTAGCAGACATTTCAGGAACACAAAGAAGGCATACCTGAAAGCTAAGATTGAGGAAATTGAAACTAACAGTAAGATCATAAATATTAGGGACTTGTATAGGTGCATCAATGACTTTAAGAAGGGTTACCAACCTAGAACTAATATAGTGAAGGATGACAAAGGTGATTTGGTTGCAGACTCCCACAGTATTTTGGCTAGGTGGAGGAACTATTTCTCCCAGCTATTGAATGTACATGGGGTTAATGATGTTAGGCAGACAGAAATACATACAGCAGAACCACTAGTACCTGAGTCAAGTGCCTCTGAGGTTGAGTTGGCTATTGAAATGCTAAAAGTCACAAATCGCCAGGTACTGATCAAATACCAGCAGAATTGATTAAAGTAGGGGGTAAGACAATTTGCTGTGAGATTCATAAACTTATTATTTCTATTTGGAATAAGGAGGAATTGCTGAGGAGTGGAAGGAGTTGATCATAGTACCTATCTATAAGAAGGGTGATAAAAGAGACTGTAGTAATTATAGGTGCATATCACTTTTGCCAACTGCATACAAAATTTTATCCAACATCCTGCTGTCAAGATTAACTCCACACGCAGAGGAAATTATTGGGGTTCATCAATGTGGATTTTGACACAGCAGGTCAACTACTGATCACATATTTCGCATTCATCAATTACTTGAGAAAAAATTGGAATACAATGAAGCAGTGCATCAGCTCTTTACAGACTTCAAGAAAGCTTATGATTCAGTTAGGAGGGAAGTCTTACATAATATTCTCATTGAGTTTGGTATCCCCATGAAACTGGTAACACTAATAAAAATGTGTCTGACTGAAACATATAGCAGAGTCCAGGTAGGCAAGAATTTGTCCAACATGTTTCCTATTAGGAATGGTTTGAAACAAGGAGATGCTCTGTTGCTAATGCTTTTCAACTTTGCTTTAGAGTATGCCATTAGGAGGGTTCAGGTAAACCAGGATGGCTTTAAATTAAATGGTACACACCAGCTTCTGGTTTATGCCAATGATGTTAATATATTGGGAGGAAGCATACATTCTGTAAAGGAAAACACAGGAACTTTGATAGTGGCTAGTAAGGAGATTGCACTAGAAGAATATGTGGATAAAAGTACAGGGTGGGCGAGAAGTCACCGTACACCCAGACAATACACACCTCAGACTCAATATAAGTTTACACAACACAGCGCAGCACACAGTACAATGTAAAATGGTAGGTTGGCAACAATGTGCAAGATAGTGCACACGTGATTTGCAGCAGCCACAGAATTTAGTTGTTTTTTCCGTATGGCTGACACAAGCAGTTACTCTATCGAGGAGCGCTTGGTGGCAAGTGTGTGGGTGCATGAGGCACAGCACACGGGACAAGCAATGTCCCAAGTGATGGCTGCGTTCCGGGAACGGTTTAATAACGCTCCACCACGAGGAGCGACACTGCTGGATTGGGAAAAACCAGCGTTCGCTCTTGGAAGTGTTAAAGACAGGCCGCGGAGTGGGAGAAAAACAGCGCGCTTGGAAACGTGCAGCGGTTGCCGCTTCCATTGAACGTTCCCCAATGAAGTCGACACGGAAACGATCGTCAGAGCTTGGTGTGCCACGGGCAACAATGCGAGACCACATGAAG
>Ga0123352_10001574_pt1 | contig 30563 bp, 18 predicted proteins | sample TergutLab28metaG_FD_89700 | JGI IMG/M metagenome (GOLD analysis project Ga0123352, IMG submission 89700) | Labiotermes labralis P1 segment gut microbial communities from Petit-Saut dam, French Guiana - Lab288 P1 | ecosystem: Host-associated > Arthropoda: Insects > Digestive system > Gut ...
CCATCCTCAGGAGCTTGCGACTTATTTGTTGAGTTATTTCATGGGTTGTATTGCTCTGGTTCGATGCGTGTTGGTGTTACGTTGTGGTTTGGCTGGGGTGGTGTGGTATCCGTATGCAGGCTGGAGGCTGCATACGGATACCACATGAAATAACTCAACAAATAAGTCGCAAGTTCCTGAGGATAGATGTATTAACATCCGAAACATGTTGAGCATTAAATAATGAAATAAAAAAGTAAGTGACATCAAGTTGGTCTCTCTTTATTCAACTATCAAGATGATGAACGGTCCAATAAATATAAGATTCTGTAATTTATTGTTTATTTAGAAGGATCCTGCGCATATAAACAAATATGCAGGTGCACAACCGTACACATAAAGAACACATCTCTCCATAAATTTCCACCTACGCAGTTGCACGACGAGCTCTGGATATATTTTTTTTTAACGAAGATGTCGGTGGACACGATCACAAAAGTACAACTCTTTCAGAGTGATTATTCTTTTGTTTACGTCTGCTTTACAAAACCTCACCATTTATCCATAACAAATGCAGCTCACAATTTTAAATGATCGATTAATTTCGAAAGCGCAGTATCTTCTCCCTAAGATTTCCCACGTTCCATACCTTGGTCGTCAGTAATTCAACCACCCAGACCCTTGCACCTCGCTCCAAAACAGATTAATGGTATGTGTAATCGCTGTTCAGCCCAAACTTATATATCAGAGTCTAAACCATAATCCCTGCAGTTCGTCATGCTTTCTTTGCCATAAATTCCTATGAGTTATATGCACCACAATCGCTTTTTAAGAGATTAAATCATAATGCTTCGCCATTTCTTATAACGCCGGTTTTCAGATCCATCGTTGTGGAGGCAGGCAAGCACGTATGCACGCACGCACACACGCATCCATTACCTCACAGTAAACTAACAACGTCAAGAGGAAAGAAGATAACCTGCACTCATTTTTTATGGAGCGTCAGTTTATTTGATTAGGACATATTCTAGCCTAGAATCACATTTATATTCATAACTACGTATTATTACTGCGGCAGTCCAGTTGGGCCTTGTGCATCGTCTCACCGAATTACAGCATTCTCTCGGAATGGTGTTTGAGAATTTGTCCTTGCATGAAACGTTGAAGGAAGTGTCCCAAACTTATGTACACTTCTAACAGACCTCATACCGTCCTGAGTCGTGTACGAGTATACTACGTATATCTTTGTGTCAAATAAAATATTAAATTAAAAATTAATAACTTTATAGTGTATCAATATACGAACAGGAACTCGGAGAAGCAAAATGTTACACCTAATATAGAATCCATAAAAATATGTTTTGTCTACATTAATAATTGTCCAACGAGATGCAGCACAAAGCAGTCTATTTATTATTCTGCAAATTCAGTCTACATGTTTCGGGTGTCAACCACACCCATCATGAGTACACAAAACTGTAACTACAGCCTCCGGTACTGGTCATATTTTTTGTGCAGTTACCTCCCTCCAACGTGGCCAAGCTTGGCCACGTTGGAGGGAGGTAGGTGCACAGCACAGCATGACCTGCACCGGAGGCTGTAGTTACAGTTTTATGTATTCCTGATGATGGGTGTGGTTGACACCCGAAACATGTAGAGTGAACTTGCAGAATAATAAATAGACTGCTTTGTGCTGCATCTCGTTGGACAATTGCTAATATAGATCAGCGATGCACGGAACCATAAACATAAAATAAACATAAAATATGTTTTGTCGTCTAGTCAAAAGTTTGCTGTCTCGTCTGTTTAAATATTTTTCAGTTGAATTACCAAATTATATTTTTAGGTGCACTCGCAAAATTGCGAAGAGAGACTATTTGCTTCATAACATTATTTTGACAGTCTGCCTGTCCGTCCGTCCGTCCGTCCGCACGGAACAACTCAGCTCCCGATGGACTGATTTTCATGAAATTCTATATTTTGAATATTCTTCCAAAATATGTCGAGAAAATTGATGTTTCATTAGAATTTGACAATAATAACGCGTACTTTATATGAAGACTTATGTACATTTATGATATCTCGCTGAATTCTTCTTAAAATGAAATTTTTCTGACATATGTTGCAGAGAAAAAAAAACACACACGTTATGTTCAGTGAGGTTTTCCTAAAATTGTGGCGTTTATGAGATACTGTTGAAAATATGGTACAGCCGGACAGGCCACAGATGACAACATAATAAGGCGCATGCGCACTGTTTGCCGGATAATTGTTGCTACAAACACGGAAAGAATATGTAACATGTTAGCTTTTCCATGGCAAAATTATTACGCGAACACGCCTCCACGTTACGTTATACATACTTCCGTTTACATGTCCCTGATTTATACGTCTAAATGTCTACTTTTCCTTCAACTTTTCCATGAGAAAACGTTCGTGATTATCAACAGGAATCTCGTTATTAAGTCTGCATGTCAGGTTCTTCCGGTCAGCCTTGAAGTGCTGTGCAATATCAGGACTAATAAACAGCCATCCTACTTCGTGTCAATGACGGAACGGAACTTCTATGGGTCTACTAATGTAGTACCAAGCATACAGCAGGCATTGCTCTGCATCCTGGAAGGCGCAATTCAGTTATATTTCTTAATGCCTTTGCCTATTTGTAACAGAGACAGGGCACCGCGATTAAATAATTCCACGGAACAGGGGTCTGATTGTGAAGCTGATAGTCGCTTAGCTTCTCAAGAATTCTCTCGTCTTGACACCAAAACCCGATCCTGCTGTATCCAATCCACACCCTCAACACTTACCCTGTAACACATTTTAATATTAGCCTTCACTTGAGATTAGGTCTAGGTGGTCTTCTTTTGGCACCTCAGACTATACGTGAAGCACTTCTGTTCTCCTAAACATTTTAATGTGCGACCCGCTGCATCTCCTATATCGATTACTGTAAATATTTGATGACGAAACGACTTATGTGGATCCTCGTTAAATAATTTTCATCTGCACCCTGTTGTTCTCCTGCGATGCGACACCAACTTGCTCTTATGTATCGGACAAGCAGTGAAGTGCTACTTGGTGTAGTTTAACCTGCAGACTCTTAAGAAAGTAGACACGAAACTGAGTGACTCTGAACTTAATCGCATTTTTTTTACACTCCTATAAGCCAATAGCGTGGTGGGTGCAAATTGGTGCAGTGCACGCACTACAAATCTGGATGCAACCACTAGGAATTCGCAGAATATCAAACACCAAAATGCTGATCAGCCCGCTAAAATAGTGCGACGTCATACCGCATACAAGTTTTGCCTCTGTTGAACCGCCATGTTTGGAAACAGCCTAATGTCAAAAATGTGTCTATATGGAAGATGTCTCGTGCAGTGTTACAGAGCGTAATTGTAATTAAATTGTTGATTTTGTGGTCCCCAGAAAGGCACTTTTCATACTGATGCATATATATATATATATATACATATGTATGTATATAAATAAAAGGTAAAGCAGTCCCATTACAGGCCTGGACAGGCCCAGAGTGTTCCAGGAAGTTAAGATTCCCAGATTTCGTGACAACGGCACAGGATGGTGGTAAGGTTGGCAGCCTTACGCACCGGCCACTTTTACCCCCAGGAAATACTCCTGGTACTCATTTCTGTTCGAGGCTGAGTCGACCCTAGAGCCACAGTGCGATCGGGAGGATTTTATGTCAATGAAAAATCCACTGACACCAGCTGGAATCGAACCAGCGACCTTCTGATTTGTAGCACAGCGCCTTAACCACTGGGCTACCGCGGTCCCCATATATATATATGGTGTTTAAGTATCATAGAGTGTTATATAAGTATATAAAGGTATGTACGCATACGAACCCGCAAAGTAAGCCGCACAGCCAACTGTCTTTGTGGTCTGGCTACGGAACGGTCCGCGTTTCCCTATACCACCATATCGCAATTAAATCATTTTCTCCAAAACACCTAACGGACTAAAAACATTCAGTAAAATGTGCTTCCCAAGAGTCTCGGTTTAAAAATTTCGCTTCTAAAAGAGCAAAATCTACTGCAACTGGATTCCGTTATACACGTCCTATACCAAACAGCGAAACAAGCATTTGGAGGGAGAAATGGGAATCCCATTCCATTTGTGTTTATTTTAATTAGTTTTGTTAACCTACAACTCATAACTACATTACAGCGACAGTGGAATATCTCTGATTGCTCGTAGTTGATCAATATTGCTCTGAACGTTTGTTATGTCGAACGAACATGAGGTCGGACAGCAATTTGGTACACGTGAGTATATGAGTGGGGTTTATACAGACCAATCAATTATTTCCGATCCCATCAACATCTCCTCTGCAGAACCTATGTAGCTTCTAACAATGCACATGCACAGACTTTGGAAAGCAGTGAACAGCTTGTGACACCTACTAACGCTGTACAAAGCGCATCTGCAACACAGCATTGGTCATGAACAGGGTAAAACACCCTCATGTCTTAAGACAGCAAGCTATGGCTTTGTAGTTGAATACCAACGCTTCGGAACAAGTTGACGCCTCGATCCTCGAGGCTGAAGTACCCGGAACCTGAAGATCCTGTCGCATGTCTCATATGAAATGTTGGTACACACCAAGCAGGCAAAACGATATCATACCTTAGGACACAGACTACGTTTTCACATGCGGGTGAGCGAACTTCACAATCGAGTGGACAGCAATCCTGCTTTATTATTGAGAGGTTGCGGGTTCAAATCTCTGCCCGAAAATCGACAGTCGGAAATGGATTTTATCATGGTTTTCCTTAGTCCTTCCAGATGAATTCTTCGATAATATCTTAAAACGCGACACAACTGCCTCCTTTCACATCGTGTCCAATTCACTGTTCTATTAACGCCGTATATTTAGACGCTACACACAGAAACGTATAAAACATGTAACTTAATTAGTACACCGTACGTAGTGAGTTCTTGTATCGTTTGAAACTTTTAATATTTCCTATATATTATATTATGTCACGTCATGTGATGTCATGTCGTATCATGTCATGTCACATCACATCACATATTACATTATATTACCTTATATTATATTAATTGTATTATATTATATTAATACTTTTCACAGAATATATAACCCAAACACTTTAAAGCCTCGTGGTTACTGCATGTACTTTCACATTAAAAAATTTTACGTTCTGCCCACAAACTGCAGGTAAGTGTTTCGTAGGGATTACAGAATAAACAGTATTAACTGGTTAGTTCTGTAACCGAGACTATTAACTGGTTAGTTCTGTAACCGAGACTATTAACTGGTTAGTTCTGTAACCGATACTATTAACTGGTTAGTTCTGTAACCGAGACGGAGAGCGTTTATTTCGCGGTACGAACTGAATCCTTAAATATAACTCAGGCGAACCTTGATCCTTACAGGGTGCAAATATTGCGACTGCTGCACTGCCAATGGAATGACGACAAATTATACGTAATCTTAGCAATTGACCAACTCAGTGCACTAGTTCTTGCTTTATAATAACTTTATTATATTCCTCTACATGTTTCGAGCACTGTTGTGCTTATCATCAGGAGGTCAAATTGTATTATACAGCATCTGTAGGTGGCCGTCCGGTACACAGGTTGAGAGAGTCCTCTCTCAACCTGTGCACCGGACGGCCACCTACAGAGTGTGACGATACCATAAGCTGTATAACACAATTTTAACCTCCAGATGATGAGTACAACAGTGCTCGAAAATATGTAGAGGCATATAATAAACTCATTATAAAACAAGAATTTGTGCATTAAGTTGGTCAGTTGCTAAAATTATACCGAGATGCACGGTCAGCAAAACATAAAAAAAGTCATATGTAATTTAATTCCACTGCATGCACAAAAGTCATTCTATATATCTGTACCGACAACTATCAATACCCCACAGCGATCAATCAGCCTCAGGATACTCGGTTTAAACTGGCGCATTATTTTTGAGAAAATGCTTGCAGTATATCATCAGCCGGCCTTAAATTCGACGTTTATATTGTACTATTCTTGTTAAAGACAAGAATCTAAATTACCCGTAGAATTCAACTACTTGCCGTTGCAGAGTCCAAACGAAATATTCCCCTCTTTCACCTCCACACCTCTTTTGCAGGCGCCAACGCGATCATTTAAACATGCGCCAGACTGACAAGAGCGGGGAAAAGCGAAGGGGCGACGCTATAAGAAAATAACGAACGCTTCAAACAGCTTATGCTAACTGCCTCCAGTGTACGGGATCGTCATCGAGTTGATGAAAAGCAGATGCTAGAGAAATTCACAAAAAATTGCTGTCTTCAGGAATGTTACGTCCCGCACTCTGGTAAAAATTTACTTACTTTTGAAGGAATATATGAATACCGCCCTGCAGCTGTAAGAGGTCATTTCCTCGGAAACATCGTGTTGCAGATTGCGCGGCATAAAATTCAGAACACAGCATTCCTAATTTTGACTGAAATTCAACGTTCACCATCTAAACTACAGGTTCAGGGTGGTTAATATAAAAATATAATATATTATATCATATCATATATAATATCATATCACATATCGTATTGTATCGTAACGTATTGTATCGTATCGTATCATATCATATCGTATATCATATCATATCGTATATCATATCATATCGTATATCATATCATATCGTATATCAGATCATATCGTATATCACATCACATCACATATTATATTGTATTATATTATATTGTATTGTACTGTACTGTACTGTAGTATATTATATTATATTATATTATGACAGCATAACACACATACAATATTCATTTTCCCAATTGATACACAAAATATATAAAAATATGTGAACGTAATACTTTGTAATGTGTTAAAATAACTAAGTGAAAATGGCTGTATATGAAGAAAGAGATAATCGAAAAGATAATGTTAAGAGTCTGATAAATTGAAAGTCCACCAAACTGTTAAGTTCTTGACGTTAAGATTACTCAAAAATGTGTCTCGCGGGTTGTATATTTGTGATTTCCACTACCTGCGCCTTGTCGGAAACCACCCGTTACAATCAGTATTCTTAGACATTAGGTAATTGCTAAAGTTTGCCAATCGTGGTCAGGCAGAATAAGGTTCTGTGATCTCACTGGGCACGCAAAACCTGCTGTCAAATTTTTACAATCCCAATTAGAATTTTTTGGACATACTATCGCTATGAACCTAATTAAAGTGCTGTAATGAAGAATTTAATTTCTGCACTTCAAAGCAGGGGCCTTAATTTTCCACAGTGAAGGGAGCAGTAATGAGGCTGTCCACAGGAGGATTTAATTGAAAGAATTGCCTGCTCTCATAAGTAGAGAAGATTAATTTAGGTTGTAAGATATTCACTTTTTTTACATAAAGTAGATGGAAATGAGAACTGTGGAAGAGTGAACCAGATACAGGCCAGATCTGACAGTAGAGATTTGTTTGGGAATTAAAAAGCGGTCTATGTGCCTTGTGTGGGACTGGGAATTCCCTGACCCAACCTGTACACGAATCTGACTTCTCCCGTATTCAAAGTTTTGTAACGGTCCGTAAATTCTTCAGAATAGCGCACAAACCTTCAAACTACTAGCAGATAAAAGACAAATACTGAAGTACAGTCGAAATCATGTCGAAATTTCGAAAGAAAAATTTTAGAGTTCCCATCTCTAACTACGATTTCAACAGATAATCCTTCCATTGATCCACTCTAATACACGTTACATCCCTCAAGAAAAGTTACGAAATGACAGTTCCACTGAATAAGTAAGCCATAAACTTGAGAATTTACTGAAACTCGGTTTGATGCTGTTAAGTGTTGCCAATCCTAACCAAGCAGCAATACCTCTTGGCGGTGGAATTTTCAAGCGGAAGATTCGGATCGAGTCACTTGCACAGCGAGTGCATATTGTTTTACTTCTGCCTCCAGAAAGTAAAATACCGGCAAAGAAACCTGAACCTCTGAATACTTCTCGTAGCAGCCGATAATATTTCCAAACGATATTTTAAAATATAAAATATAAATAGATCAGGAATAGCTGGACAATTTTGAAACGTGGTGCTGGAGAAGATCAAGAAGATCGTGAGAGAAATGAAGTATTGCAACGAGTCAAGGTGGAGAGAACTATCCTACAAAGAGTAACAAGAAGAAAGGCTAACTGGATTCGTCATATCTTACGTAGGAACAGTCTTTTAAAGCACGCTGCTGAAGGACAGTTAGAGGGAAGGATAGAAGGACGGTGAAGCGAGTAATAAGACGTAAGCAGCTGTTGGATGAACTTAAGGGAAGGGGAGGATAGTGGAAACTGAAAGAGGAAACATCAGATCGCACGTGGAAACCCCACTTTCGAAAAGGCTAGAAGAATCCGTTTTAGAGGCTATCGGTGCCATAAATGAGGTGACATAAAATTCACTCCACTCATTTTACTCTACTTGTCAGTTAACAAGTGCTAGTAACACTAATGGTAAAGGCAGACTCTGCGAAGCTGAACAAGTGGGACTAATGGAAAAAGACCGAACATAACGCACGTCCTCGCCACCTCACGCACACAGCTCCACTAGGTACTGCACCGGCCGAAAACTCTTTCGCCATCTACCGACATGTAAGATTCTACCGGCAAAGACAGAGGATGTAATACCGACTGAAGTACAGGTACCTCTAGTCTGCTTCCTAGCAACACAGGTTCGGCAGACACTGCTGTCTGGGGTACATCTCGGTAACTACAAAATTTCGCTACATGGGAAAAGAATACTGGCAATATTTCAACTCTGAGGGTTATATGTGCGCCTCAGTAAGGTATGTTGCAACTGTCATAATTTGAACAGATGCTTCAACTGTGCAAAGCGCAGTTGTAAATGTGTACCAGCCACTGTGACATTACGAAACCCTTTTATCCCATTTATGTCATTCACATGATTCTCAGGAGAGAAAAGTGACTATTTCTCTACACAGTGTAATGCATGTTAGATTTACCTATGTATTTGTATTAGATACAAACTTTGAAATTTTAATACTTGAAATCCAGGAAGAGATCGTTCAGTCACAACCGCTAAAGTCAGCAATACCAACCAGCCTGAACCCGGTAGTGACTTGATCAGATAATTATACTTTTAGGAATGCATGACCTGTCAGCTCTACTCTATGAAGCTTAGCGCAACCCGGTAAACGGCCTCACTCGCTACAAATTATTTATCGGCCGTCATGTGTCTACAGTTGAAGAAACTAAGTGACTGAATACAATTATTACAAAGAATGTTGTAACGAGACTACGATGCTGTACCGTCTACTGTTTATTCAAGGTAAGGCATATTGACTGGTATTCTAAATTCACTTTATTCCGAGTTGAGCAGTTTGGCAATTACATTAGATATTATTCCAAAATTACGCGTTTTGATTTATAGAGACAGAACGGGCAAGTTAATTATTTAAAATAACGTATATTACACCTTGACAGAGCTTGATTGACTTAGTTCTGTGCTTGTTACTTTGTTAATTATTGTTACATAATATTTAGTTTTACAGAATAGAGTATATTTAATTTACTTTTATCCAAATTGGGATTGAATCAGACAACTGTTTATAAATCCTTGAGTCCTTGTTGAAATCAGAATTGCCAAATCTATTTGGCTGGTGGCAGCGGAATTCTACAATATACTTCCAGTGTTTTTCCCCGAGGAAACATGATGGAGGTTAAGCTATCATTTAGGTAGGAAGGCAATACAACAGCATTAAACGGTTCGTCTTTCTAACGGAGACGGACAGGAAACTCCGTGAGTGGGAACTAAATGTTGCATATAATTCAGGTGAAAATCAGTCATGATAAAGCCAAAACTACTTTGTTACAAGGCTCAGCAGTAACGTATACAGCATCACTACAAGCAGGAACCAAATGAATACATTTCGAATATACAAACTTATCTTACTCACACCACTTTTACACTCACATGCGATTTACACAGCACGTAGGTTTGACGACGGACACGTCGCATCCTTGCGGCGTGACCAGCCACAGTCACCGCATGTCCCGACGTTTAACGTATGCAACAAATATGTGCGGTGTCATACCGTTGTACGGCGTCCAATATAAACTTACGAATCGCGAATAGGGAAGCGTGAGAATAGAAAAGTCGTGGACTATTACAAAAAGTCGCAAAAGCAACATTTTTAAGACCTCAGGGCAGGGACTTTTGGGGATTATGCCGCTAATCTTCGTATTATATCGGAGACACGGAAATGAGTATCTGTCGTTGGGTTGGGCCTGCTGAAGTGTGGCCACACCTATCCCTTCTTGGCGGGTCTTACTTAAATTGCGTACGAAAAAAAAGCAATCACTCAATTATTATACCAACTAATGCACTTATATAAAATTTACACATTAAAACACTAAAACTGCTCCGACATGTTTCGGTCCTAAAACCATCATCAGGGAGCTGTATTTCTTTGCCTTGCTAAAGTCACATTAAAAGCCACATTAAAACCAGTCACAAATTAACTTCGCTGCCACAATACCCTACTAGTACAACGAAGTTAATTTATGACTGGTTTTAATGTGACTTTAGCAAGGCAAAGAAATACAGCTCCCTGATGATGGTTTTAGGACCGAAACTTGTCGGAGCAGTTTTAGTGTTTTAATGTGTACATTTTATACAAATGCATTAGTTGGTATAATTATTGAGTGACTCGACAACATGCACGGTGTAAGAATGAAAATAAGAAAAGCAATGTTTAGCTAGTGTAAAGTAAAAACAGACGGACGGGAAAACCAGACGTAACACATAAGAAAAGATTTGATCAGATGCTGCTGTGCCGCAGGAAGAAGCCCCATTTTGATTTCAAACCGACTGTTTCTTATACACCGTAAGCACGCGCTTTAAAAATGACAGTATAAAAATCGCAAATTTACATTTCGCGATTTTTTCCTACATACACGTTGACAAGATCCAAAGTGAGATTTACACTGAATACAAACCCAGCATTCGAGCAAAGACGAAGAATAAAGGTAGCAATGATATTAATGGTTATACACATTCAAACTAAGAAGAAATATATGCAAAATAACAGTATTTACGTCCATAAAATTCAGTTCAAAGCTGCAACATATATTTAACCCACGATCCGCCACTGCCTCACGTTATTGTAGTTGCGATAATACGTAGATATGAGGAAAGACATTTGCGTTCGACAGCTGCAGGTCTCGGATTTCTCTCAACCGGCCTGCTGTATTTCCTGGAAATTAAGGCAGTGTCGTTCTCCGACCATGAAATGCTTTTTATAACTTGTGTGGATAAAAGTTCGCAGGTTTTCATGGTAAGTGATGGTTCACGTAATGGTTGCTCTTTAATTAATGCTTCTATTCTCAGGGTGAATAAATTTGGTTCCCGTGAATGCTGAACCGGGAAGGAGGAAGAAAAGGTTTGTATTATACAGAAATTAAAATGATTTTTTATCGGGGTTTACTCAGTGTAGTTTGAAATACTGTACGGAGGAACGTATGCAGAGCGTGGGTAGTACGTTCCTCCGGAAATTCGTGGGGAGGGGGGAATTTTGGCGGGTGTGGGGAGACCTATCGTACTACATGGTGTAAAAACCCAAAAGACAAGCATCATTCTGTGAATACATCTTGCTTGAGTCTCCGGATTTAGATCTCCGAGGCCTCCAAAGTGAACGGGGTTTGCCTGCGAATTTTCTGCTCCACACACATTCAAATCCGAGGAACGTGACGTCTCAGTCTGCGTCTGTTTATCCATTCATCCATCGCATTCCATGAAAGTACGCGAAGTATGCCGCTGCACTGTCCTATCTAAAATAAACCCATTTTATTGTTCATTTAAATGTGCGCTTCCATATACTCATTAGATAAAGCTGCGGCTTTATACAGGGTCATGAAAAATATAAGGTCCATAAATCTTCCACCTCATACGTCAAACCATACGCAAAACTCCTGCTTTGTTTAATCCCCCCATATGTGGCTCAAAGTTAAAGATATATCCGGGCAAAACTGCAGAGTAATGTTTCAATTGAGAGAAATTCTGTTCCCATTAATGGCACAGGACGGTAAAACTGTCGCGTCACAGCTCTTCAGCCCAAAATCCTCTACCTACCAGCAGCAATTAGCGTGGTCTCCCAGCATATAGCCGAGAACACGGAAACATGTACGAGGAGCTAAATAATAACTGTATTTGTGCTCTACGAATTTGTGTATTTTATTGGTTGCTCCACTCATTACGTAACCTGTGTAGTGATCAGCTTCGCGCTCCAGCTGTTCTGCTTCCGCCGAAGAAACTGTACCCTTTGAAGATTGCACTAGGGCCGTTCTAAACATGGTGGCGAGACCGAAAATTTATGTCAGCATTTTTTATGGCGCTACAGCACCTAGTGGGCCATGGCTTCTTCATTGTGGAGGCTTCACGTTCACACTCAGAAATACCAAAGTCGGTAGGACTCCTCTGGACGAGTGATCATCCCGACACAGAGACCTCTACCTGACAATATACAACACTCACAACAGACAGACATTCATGCCCTCGGCGGAATTCGAACCCGCAATCCCTGCAAGCGAGCAGCCGCAGACACACGCCTCAGGCCGCACGGCCACTGGGGTCGGCTTCTGTACCAATAAACCTGTCGGAAATCGAACTCTTAGTCACAGAGTTCGTGGCCAGTCGCTGACAGCTAACCAACATATCGCTGGCGGGTTACGTAACGTCAGAAAGTCTCTCCTTTTACCGATAAACGCAAGCACTTACCAGTGCTACTATGGCTACCACCTTTTAAAACATGACGTCACCTAGTGTGGTATAAATTTATGGACGTTCCTCCGAAACATCGGTGGGAAGTAAATCGGCATTTTGCCTTACGAAACATGAAAACGTAGCACATCTCAGGTAACTACACCACAAACAAAACCGCACAAATAACACATTACAACATACCACCTATTTCGCAACTTCAAACAGCGCACTGTTGCCCGAAAGTAAGACAACTGTATTAATAATAATATTTTAATTTTAACCATATAATTTTGCCAGAAATGATAACAAAATTTTAAACAAAATACGCCAACAGCAGAAATTCAAGTGTGACCCCTTACATCAGTAAATAACGTAAAAGTGTAATCACATGATTTATAAGATTTGTGTCGCCTAAGGTCAGTGACTAAAAAGTTTGAAGTACTTTGACATGCTAAGCAGCACAGCCTGGCAGAAATTTACTAAACGGAATGCTGACTTCCTACCCCAGAAGACGGCATTCTAATGATACCCGGTTACCAGACGAAAGCTGCCGCTCTGCATATGCACACAGCAGTCACTGACATGTTAAAAAGGACATCGTAATAAAATATCACAACTTAATCAGAGACACTGCTTCTCTGACGTGCACAGAGTGAGAAAACAAACGTTGGCATTTGGAAGATTTGATTATCCATTATTTCGTTAAACGAAAGAGACGCCAGCAAATTACTGGAGATATATGGCGCCTCCACTGCGCTCTGAAGTGAACCCTACAGCTGTTGCAGTGTGTTGACATTCGTGATAAAAGTGAAGAAATCCATGACGTCTGGACGCATCTGGCTATCTCATCGTACGAGGTTTGCAGTGCGGTGTTAGCGAGCGAGGCTTTAATGGAGCGCGATGATACAGGCTTTCACTATCTTAACGACGAGCGCTATGAAAGTTTACGCAACTTCTTAAATGAAAACGCGTTCTTTCTATCACAAAACGAGGCCGAAGATGAACACTGTACCGTGAATATTTTTGGAAGTTATTGCAAAAAAGGAAAACGTGTATAAAACTTCTGGTCGAAACCCCCAATGGCGAAAGACAACTTTGAAGTTTGGGCGTAGATGAAGCACAATGTTACAATATATGAAGTCCTTTATTTGTGCAACTAATACACACAAATTATTATAAAATTGTTAAAGAGTTAGAATCATTTAAAATTATAACACTCGCTCCAACATGTTTCGGTTTACATAAACCATCATCAGGGAGATCTCAACCTGTGCTTCGCTAATATTACAACGTTGACTTCGGTTGCATATCGTTATTTGAAGTTATCGGTATTTGTGGTTGCATATTTTGTTCAGTCCCGTTATGCGTGTGGATCATGCATTGTGCAGAGTGCCAATTTTACATACGACCTTCTTAAGTAAACAATACTTTAGCCTGAAGATGACTTGAATAGATACAGCCGAAACATGTAGCCAGAATTAATAATGTAAAATATACTATTAATCCCAATAACTATTAATTGAGTTGTGTTAGACTATATATTTTGCAACTTATATACATACGAGTATACTGCAGTTATATAACTTTCTTTTCGGGATCTGAAACTGGTGGCAGTACGCGCCACTAGCCTTTACAATTTTAAGGTGAAATACCTGTTGTGCCTGTGGAATACATTTAAAATTACTACAGTAAAGTTGAGCATTGGCGGGTTATATTTTCTTTTATTATACTTTGTTTATGTTTAAAAGTAGGTACTATATAGGACATGTGTGTGCAAGATATACTAAACTGAAGGCTTTGTTGCAGCAAACTACACTGCTATAGCGCAACGTGACATGTTTAGCAATGGCGTTATGTTGGCACTAAGCTTGGTTACATCGGTAGACTGGTTCTGAAACTGTTGGCGGTGCGATCACATCACAAGCCTCGGCTTTCTTGCCATACACCAAACTTTATGCTATAAACAAATCATATAATTCTGAACGCCGCGATGTCGGGAGTTGCCTGTGTCTTCATTACCAACTGTGTTCCGCAAGATTAAGACTCTCTGGGCCACCACGAGCACTCGCAGAGCGTGACCGTTCCTACGATCCGGGGGCTTTATCTGAGGCTAAGTCTAATCCGCAGACACTCGAAACAAACTACCCTACCTTCTTTACAAACTTAGCAGACATATCTCAGCGAACAACTGGGGCGTACTGAGAGTCTGAGGGCACTGTAAAGGATCTGAATCTCACTTCGAGAGTTCTCGAGTCGAAACCTGTGCACGGCTATCCTTAACAGTAACTTGCCTTGGTTTGGCTTCTTTCCCATAGAAGAAATGTGACTCGAAGTATCGACTACCCTGAGAATTAGGCCAGTCTGCAGTATTCTTATTAATTGCTACAGGAAATTAAAAATAACGCCTCTGGGGTGTCCTACAACAGCATAACGTTAGGAATTTTCGTTACTATCGGCCAATTGACGCAGAGGTTCGAAAAAGGGGTCACAAGAATACACACACGAGCGCCAACATGCAAGCACACACGGCATGATTATTTTAAAACCCTGCCTTTCTCTGTTTTAGAAAGGCAAGTGGGTTACAAACTGTAAATTTTGGTGACATTTCAGCTATTTTGTAGACAAAAATAATTATGACTAATAAGTTCTACCAATCACAGAACTGACATTTCGTACCTTATAGGCTCTAGGTTTCTGTAGATCTGTCGAGGGCACTTACCTGAAAAAAATGAAAGAAACGAGTATGAGTTAAATGTTATACAGCGGAGGAAAATAAATTATTACAGTTCTTTCCCAACTATTGCAAAATTAAACATTGAACACTCGCAGAGACCCAAAAGCTCTAATCTCAGATATTAATCACTTGAAAATTGCCACTAACTTAAATTATATTCAATTCCTACTACACAGAGAAAAAAGTGTTTTCGTTATAAGGGCCAAAATATTAATGCCGTTTGGGCAAGTAATAATATTAGTTCTCTTAACGGTATTAACACACTGATCAAATAAGGTACATAAATATGAGTATATTGTAATACGAAATGCAAGACCACTAGTATTTGAGAAGGCGGTACACATAGCTACCATTGGGCTGTAAACGGTTTCATACAGTGTTACTACGTGCCGGACATTTAGTTCCAATGTAATCAATAAGGAATGACTTCAGAATCTGGATAAACGTCTGGGAAAGCGTAGGCTACATCAGTATAGAAAACGAAGGTCGATTTTTAACTTAGCGCTAAGGGGATAAATGTTTGTTGAGAGAGTTACAATGAAGTGGTAAAGGAGCTAATGCTTCAACCAGCATGTCGTTAGGTAGCTACTTAACCAAACAGCGTGATATAGTAGCTAATGAACCCAAACAGCGTGTTGTTAAGTAGCTACTGCACCAAACAGCATGTGGTTGGGTAGCTATTTAACCAAACAACATGATTAAGTAGCCAATGAACCCAAACAGCGTGTCGTTAAGTAGCTACTGCACCAAACGGCGTGTCGTTAATAGTTACTGCACCAAACAGCATGTGGTTGGGTAGCTATTTAACCAAACAACATGATTAAGTAGCCAATGAACCCAAACAGCGTGTCGTTAAGTAGCTACTGCATCAAACGGCGTGTCGTTAATAGTTACTGCATCCAAACAGTGCGTGGTTAAGTAGCTACTGCACCAGACAGCGCGATTCCGAAGATTATGCGATCTGTCAAACGATGAAAAAAAGTACAAGTAAAAAATCCCTTAAAGAAAATGTACTTTTCCAGCAATTAGTCCAACGAATTCACTTGAGTCAGTTAATACATTCTATATTATTTTCAGCAGTTTATACGTTTCACCGATGCAGAATATTTTCTGTGCCTTGGTTTATTTAACGACGCTTTCGACTGTCAGGACCGCGTAGCATTACAAAATTGAGTAATTACTGTATACTCAGAGAAACGTGGAAAGATACAGTCTTCCTGTATCACCAGGTACTATCCGGAATTTGGCCGAAGAGACTGAAGAATACCACGATAAGCCTGTCCGTATAACCGGGTCTTGGGCCGACATATGAAGCCCAAACAAAACGAAAACTTAACATCCAAGTGGGAAGGGTATCTTTTTCTGATTCATCTGGTTGATCCTTAGAAGAAGCAGGAGAAAAAGTAAGGAAAAATAAGAAAGTATCAAAAAAGAAATAAAGAGAAAGAATGACAAACAAAGACAGTTCTAATTACGTTTGCAGATTCAGTTCCACCGTCATGGTAGGCACACTGCCTCCACACTACAAGAAGATATCGGCGTATGCTTTGGGAAAGCAATCACTGCCCATTCCGAGAATCAGACTGAAGATACAAATACACTGTGTGGGGAAATGCATCGCTTGTAATTTTACTGCAGATGGAAAAATGTAGAAACCACTGCGACTCAAAGGGTGAGTACGCCTACATACACCTTCTTCATGTAAGGGTCATCTTCCTTTGCCTTTGTCCGTGTTATTCTGACGATTTTATCTTGCTTTTGTCCTGCCCTTGTTGACCAACACTCCATGGGTTCTTTATCGAACGATCAGATTTCCGAAAATCTCCCGCTGGTCACGACACCACATCAGTCTTCAGAATGTCAATAGTACAGAGAAGACCGCACGGCTCAATGAGGTACACAGCAGATAGATCACTTGTACTGAGACACTTCTACAAGCTGCGACGTTTGCCTTATACCAATAAAGAATAGGAAAAGACGGAAAGCTAACTGTATGAATTCCGAATTTAGTCTCAGTCAGTGTCTCGCGAACACATTTTCTCGCGGAACCCTTTCGGCTTCGAAAAGTATCCACGGATACTCACATACTTGCACCCGTAAATATTGTATGTTCGGATGACAGGTATCCAGTTGATTTTTATTCTTCAGTTATAATAATGCTCACTTACAGAAACATTCAACTAATTACACATAGAGATGCCACGAACGGTAAGTATTTGACGACTGTGATTAAACCAATTTATAGATGACTTCAGGAGACTCATTTTAGTTTTGCATTCCAAGATTCTACTTTTTTGCCAATTACGGTAATGGAGAAGCCATTTGTAAAGAAACACTTTGATTACAGAGAATCTACTTTGAACCCGGATTCTTCGAGATTTGCAAGTGTGCCAGATCCAATATTACCCTCCTGGCAGTATGAAGAAACCAGCAGGAATCAATTCACAGGCAGTCGGCATAGCTTCCAGCTAAGTCGATATGCCTCTTTAAAGAAGCGTTGTTGTTCCCTGAAGCGAAAAGGGTTTTATTCCCTCTCAAAGGGCTGCTTCTGACGTAACATACACTTTGATATCTTTTCCTTTATACACCTAAGACGTATTTCTGTTGAATATCTCACTACTTAACGGCACGAATTATTGGGACTGAAGACGTCTTGTCATGTCTTATAACATCTGTATCTACGTCTTATTTTCTACATTAAAGAGGTGTTAATTATTAACGGCGAATAAACAAAATCGAAAATTAGAGTCTAAATGATGTAGTTGATATTACGCATTCAAAAGGTGATGCGTTCGAACATACAAATGGAAACCGATAACCCAACAGATCTCGAGTGATTTTTTAAGGGGTGGATGACAACAGCATTAAAACGAATGCTTCCTTTGGTCTGGTTCGTGACAGGCTCCAATGCAGGCTGCAGTGAACAACGTAATGAGATAACTGGCTCCATGAAAAGCAGGTTGATTTATAAGGCAGGCAGTTACCATTATATGAGTAAGAACCATTTCCCCGTGCACTTGGCTATTGAATCCACAGCACATCATCATACTTAGAAATACAATTTATGAATTATGATAGTTAAGTTATACTTAAAAATTAAAATAAATATACAATAAACGATATTCGAATATTTTCTGGAAATCTATGGAGAAAATGATGGTTTCGTTAAAATATAATTCAATATAAGCAATTTTATTATTTTATACTAAAAATTAATGAAATTATATATAAGATGAAAATTTACCAATAAATAGATTTATTGATAATTATTTATCTTATATGTATAAAATTTTATTTTAAGGTAAGAATTATGTATAATGCCTGTAATCCAACAATCCTAAACTTTCAATAAATTAAATAAAAGATAAGTTTAGGACTGTTGGATTACAGGTTCAAAATTATTCATATACGGTTCGTGTTTTAGTTATTTGTATGTAACTTTTTTTGTTACTAGTGCGGGGATAATTTTCAAGAATACCGTACACATTTCTGATAATATATCGCTGAATGGTAAGCAGAATAAGAAATGTTTCAGACTGAATTTCTACAGAAAATCAAAACATATTTTATGTTTGGTTAATTATATTTCAAAATTGGTACCATTTATGAGATAATGCGGAAAAATACGGTACAGCCAGATAGGCCACAGAAGATGACAATATAATACGGCGTATGCGCTTTGCATGCTGGATGACTAAGGCTACAACGCACACTCAGAATATGTGATACTCACTGCTTTTGCACAGCAACAATGGTCTCGCGAACGCGCCTCATTGTTACGTTTATAGGTACATTGCCTGCCTCATTTGTTCAAATCGTAAGCTACGTGATCGGCTTTTATATGTCTATGTTTCCTTAAAAAGCAGACTAAAGTAAAAACCAAACTTTTGATAAAGGACTGTATTGTGAGCAAGGCGTGCTTTGAGGTTCTGAAGTTACTATCAGTTTAGTTCTGAAAAATACGATCCAAGAGTAAAGACTGCAGTGAATTGGACGCGGGGTTCTAAATTACGAAAGAGTGACATTAATGGTGTAGGCAGTTGCGTGTCCCATTCAAACAGTAGCCATTATTCATAATCCCAAGGCACGGTGACAGTCCTGCGGCTGCTGGCACATCGTCGTAATGACCCGTCTGCTCACAGGAAACGGTAAAACTAATAAAGCTCCACTTTGTGGCAAAGAGGCTCTAAAAACCCAGTTATACGGCACAAAACTTTAAATCGTTCCACTTAATGCTACAGTTGTGACGCAGTAATGTGCGGGCTGTATGTTCTTTGTTGGACTAAGATGAAACGGATACCCTCATATTCCTTTTTAGGTGTGTCGCCGTTAGCGACGCTGTCAATTGCTGAAAATACATAGCATCGTGGAATGATACTGGCAGGCTAAAGCAGAAGAACTCGGAAGAACACCTGCCCCATTGCCACTTCGTCTATCACAAATCTCACACGGAATGAACTTGGGTAGAACCAGGGCTTCTGCCGTGACAGGCCAGCGGGTAATCGGCAGAACCATGGCGCGTTTTTGCACGTCTTAATAGAAAATTTAAAAGTACAAGACAAATGTTTGCCTAACCGAGCTTGACTGTAAGTGTCACGTAGGGACGTTTTAATTAACAAAACTATGTTCACGGGTACAACGACATAAAAGGAGTACAATGCAAAACCTTCCTCCTAACTGAATCACTGGCTTTCTGGAAGTTTACAAGTAGGTGATACATGTAGCATGGTATTTCCATTTTACGCACGTTCACAGAATTGCGAAAAGTGACTACTAGTTTCGTCATGTCTGTTATCTGTCAGTCCGCACGGAACAACTCGGCTCCCGCTGAACGGATTTTCATGAAATTTGGTATTTAACTATTTTGCGAAAATCTGTCCACAAATTAAAGTTTCATTAAAATCTGACAAGAATCACGGTACTGCATATGAACATGAATGTACATATTTAACCACTTCTTCTCCTCCTCCTCTTCCTTCTTTTTCTTCTTCCTCTTCCTCTTCTTCTTCTTCTTCTTCTCCTCCTTCCTCTTCTTCTTCTTCTTCTCCTCCTCCTTCTTCCTCTTCTTCTTGTTCTTCTCCTCCTCCTTCTTCCCCTTCTTATTCTTCTTCTTATTCTCCTCGTCCTCCTTCTCCTTCTTATTCTTCTTCTTCTTTTTCAAATGCAAAATGTTCCAGACAGAAGTTTTAGATGAAATCAAAACACATATTTTATGTTCAGTACTTTTTTTTAATCGTGCCTTTTATGAGATAATGTGGAAATATATTGCCTAACAGGCCACAAAAGACAATATGACGCATGCGCATTGCATGCTGGATTCCAAAAGCTAAACACACACACACACTTATTGCTTTTCCACTGCAACAACGCGCCTCAATTCCACGCTATACGCACAATGGCCGTTTTGTTTAAAAGCAGTTTTAAAATATCAAAACAGGGTTGCAGCTTGCGACTACCTAGACAACGGATATTCAGCCCTTTTTGACAAAGATTCAGAGCTGTTATTGTGCGTGGTTTTGGGGCCGCACGTGCAAAACTCACAAGACGCTGTGCACCTGACTTCCTAAATTAGTGTGGAATGTTTATATTCCATGCATACACTTTACAAATATGGCCCCGGGCCGCATAATACAACCTGGCGAGCCGGCGGTACTATGCCAAAGACTCGGATCACACTGAGGACATTATCAGGGTTTGAGAAAACATTAGAGAGAATATCAGAATCTCATTTAAGAGAGTCTAGGTGAGTACTAAATATACTAGCCTACACCACGGCTGAAAAATTTCTGAATTTTTTATCAAAGACAGCAGGCTAAATTAGAATGGATAAATGATCGAAACATTATATAGATAATCTGAACAATACGATACTTTGAAATAGCAGACATTTTGGTAGAGGGTTGGGGGAGAGGTATACCTGAGCTTGAAACAAACAGTAAAAATAAGCATACTGCATAATCGTGCGGAGGTCTAGATGAATTTAAGAAGGGTTAACAGCCCAGCTCTTTCTTGATGGATGAGAAGTATGATCTACTTCAGATTCCCACAGTATTTTGAACAGATGTAAGAGTTACTGAACGTATATAGAACTAATTATGTCAGGTAGACACACACAGCTGGGCCACCCGTACAAAGTCTGAAAACAAAGTGAGTTGTGCAATATTTGGCTGTCAATAAGATAAAGTAATTCGGTACTTAACAACTAAGGGCACTAGCACATACTCTACAACCAGTAAAGTGCTCATCAGATATAAAGCACCAAACTTACAACCCGAGGACGTGATAACGTGCTGCCTGGTCGGGGCTAGCGAACTGTGGAAAGTGAGTATGGAGCAACGGTGGTGTGATGATTGGCAGGGGAAAACCGACGGAACTCCGAGAAAAACTTGGTGTGAAACCACTGCATCATTTACATAACGGTGGTGGACGGTTGTCTGTGATTGGGAAACACGAAGTGCGCACAAAATGTCGGGGTTGGCGGCTTAGAGAGATGAAGTTATTTAAGGTCGGGCCAGGAGGGGGCGGCAAGAAAACTGAAACGCATCTTGTTATCAATAATTTGTGAGGATGAGGTTGGTCGGGCTGGTTCAAGACAACGGCCGGTGGTGTTGAACTTCCACTTTCTGCCATCAGTGCAATTGCTTACATATTATTTCAATCAACATTCCAATTATACGTCCATCATGAACACTGACAAGTATGATTACCCGTGGAAAGACTGCTACAGGAAAAGAAAACAATATCTAGTATCTTGGGGATTACTTTGAAATTTGAAATAAACAAGCTTAAATAAATTAAAATAAACAAACTCGAATTTAAGAAGAACTCTCACAAATAGAAAGAGTCCAGTTAGTTCAAGAAATATACCTACTTCATCAAACGCATCCATATATTTCCCTGTTGAAGAAAACCATTCACATATTCCTGAAATTTTTAACCATCAGGTGTTCATCCCCAGTAGGGAGAAGTATTATTAAAACTGTCAGTGTGAACATATATGTTAAAACGCCTCGTTCACACTACAGATAAAATGAGAAATATCTACATACTTAAAATGATGAATTCCTGTATGTAACTAAGCGTCGGTTTTAGGCGTTCTTTAAGAAGCATAATGAACGGTTGTGTTCGCCCGACCGCCAGTCTGTGACCTAGCACCCACAGCTAAGCAGTGTGTTGGACCGTGCAGAACGTTTCGTACGGGTTGTGCAGCCGATCGGCAGTGTGTCCGGGGAAGCTGATCGGCAGGTGGAATGGTAGTTTGTGGTTACGGCAGCCGATCGAATGGCAGATGGGTTTATTATTGATGCAGAAGCCGATCGATCAAAATCCTATTACCTAACCACAATTATAGCCCCGGAAAAACCCCCCCCCCCCCCCCCCCGGTTCATGCTCAACAATTATGCAGACACATTACGGTCTTCTCTGACACTTATGGCAATCAGTCTAAAGGCCAGCCATTCCTAAAATCTCATACACCAACTGGTTTGGTTTGCCCTGTGCATTAACATTTCCTTAAAACAAAGAGCGAACACATGAATTTTCAATCACTCAATAACGTTAACGCATCTCAAAGAAATACGAGATTTAGTGAAAGTGCGGTTCCATTTTCATGGCCACAACAACCTACTATTCTTCCACATCCTCAAGGACTAGTAGTTTCCACTAACCTTAATATCTAAAATTATTAATTCTTCATCGGAAGAAAATGTGGATTCCATTAAATGTGGCCTTATGAAAACAGGGTGACTAATAAAATGCTTAGTGCATAAGAAACAAGTACTAACGAATAAAAATTTCATTCATGCAGAAAAAAAGTAGACTGAAGTCAGGGAATGCTTGCTATCATTCGCTGTAGAATCTTTTGTCTTCCAGTCTGATATTCAAAAACATATATATTTTAAATACACAGAACCATAATTGTGCTTCTTGTTTAATATGGGTGTGAAATCTGGTCTCTCACACACAGGGACGAACATAGGGTGAGGCTGTTCGAGAATAGGGTGTTGAGAAAGATATTTGGGTCCAAGAGGGAAGAGGTAACAGGAAAGTGGAGAAGAATACATAAAGAAGAGCTTTGTAATCTGTACGCCTCACCAAATACTATTTGGGTGATCAAATCAAGAATGAGAAAAGCAGGGCATGTCGCATGTATGGGAGGCAGGTGAGGTGCAAACAGGGTTTTGGTGGAAAGATCGTGGGGAATCAGACAACTTGGACGACCTAGGCATAGATGGGAGATATCAAAATGGATCCTCATTAAGTGGAATGGGGAGACATGGACTGAATTGATCGGGTTCAGGAAACGGATAGGTTGCGAATCTTATGAATGCAGGAATGAACCTTCGGGTTCCATAAAATACGGGGAATTTCTTGAATATCTGAGGACCTGCTTGCTTCTCAGGAAAAAAAATCTGCTCTATGGAGTTATTTAGTTAACGCATTTTATGAATCCAATGTCGTTTCCGAGGGACACAAAAATAACCACCGGAGAATGACACTGCACAATCTGTTCTTTCTCACCGCAAAGCTCATAAAAAGATACGATTTCAGGCATCCGCCGCGAAGCAGATGAGAACTGCGTTTTTCTGGATTATTGCGCAGCGAGTAGTGGTAATTTCTTACCGACATTTCGGGACAACCTGTCGGCCCCATCTTCGGGGTTCATAAGTATACTTCAAAAATTGTTTGGGGATGCTTATAGAGAGTGGTTTGACAACTTTATTCGTTAATATATTTGTTCCAGCAACACTGTCAATCAATAAATGAACTGATCATAAGTAATTTGGAAACGCTGTAACAAATTCAGCGGTTATTCAGCGTCAAATGATATGAGCAACTACGGTATTCAATACACTTAAATGACTGGAAAGAAAGCGATCGTGAGGCATTTGCATACACTTGCATACGCTGCCCCGTCTTTTACGGTTCTGTAACGAATTATTGTCTTAAAAGTCGTGAGAGTTATCGCCAGGATAGGCACAGCAGTTAGAAGCGTGATTCTATCTATATTATGTCATTATTATCGCCACGAGTACATAAAACTTCATTAGATCACGATTCCAGTAGTGATCATCTACATATCCCATAAAGACAGGAAGAAACGTATATTTATCAGTGGTACTGAAATAAAGACTTTTTAAAAAGACCGTCACCTTCAGAGTGTTCTCACTTAGGCTCATCTTTGACGCAGTGTGAGAACATTATGTAAATGTAATGGGGAAAAATATTCTGAAAAGTATTTTAAATCGACCATAACGCATGTGATGCATATTTCTAAAGATGGTATTCAACTTAGAAGACCCTGACTAGAACGACTTTTCTTGGTTCTGTAGAGGAAGGGTCGTGATTACATTCTGAAACAGATCACACCACATTTCGAAACAAGATAGGCAATGTACGTATAAGAAATACTGTGGCGCGTTCGTGTAACCATTTTGCAGTGGAAACACAAAACTGCATTATATATGTGTTGCTGCTGAATTACATGCCACTGTCAACTACATAAAAATATTGAGTGTTGCACAACAACGCTTCTAAGGTAAATTTATGTCATGGCAACAATGCGAATTATACGTTAACAGTTTTTGAAAGAATTTATATTCAAACTAATTTGCACTCTTCTCACACGTTACGCATAAATCGATGCATTGAAACAAAAGAATGCTCGTTTGCTCATGGCCTTCTCTAGACGTACAGTTTGGCCAAACCGATCGTAATGACAGATAAGTCACTGCACACGCCTCTCACTTATTTTACTCGTTGCCGTAAAGTATTGTACGAGATCGGGCGGAATTAATCATTATCATCATCATTATCATACATCTTTCATGGAGTTGGGCCACTTGTTGACCCGTTCCGGTCAAGGGCATAAGGGACAGTGATGCGTAATACTACAGCCTATCCCACCCAACAGTCATCCTCACCTTCTCGTATTATACCCTTTTGTCACAAACGAGGAAATGACGACCGAGTCACAGCGGTATAACTGTTTCACCAGGAATGGAGGAAATACCATCCCTAAACATGCCGGCCCAGAGGCTAAAGGTAGCACTCCTACCGCTGGACTTACCCCTGCTCTGGGCTCGTAACCCATTCATGGGAAATTTTAATCACTGGCAAGTCTCACGGAAAGAAGCCGGACAGATTTTCTTTAAACGACAACAATTAATCAATTACGTAACAATAAGTATTAAATATAATGACTGTGTACCTGTATCCTTGTCTTAGTTATCCGGCAAGCAAAGCGCATCATTTCTACGCAACACTGTATTGTATTGTCACTTGTGGCCTGAGTGGCTCTACCACATTTTTCCAAATTATCTCAGAAACGGCGAAATTTTCGGAAAACAAACCATCATCATCTAGCCAACAATTAGTTGCGCCACTTGCTGACCCATTCCCGTCTCACATATCCAGAAGTCTCTTTAATCATATCCCCTGGTTCCTTCTGTATTTTGGTATGTAGTATTTTATTATCCTCGGTAATCTACTAGGAGGCATGCTGTTTATATGTTGCAACCGATATCTTCTGTATTCCTCTATTTTGTCCCAAAATGGAAAAAGGTATTGAATATAAAATGTGTGTTTTGATTCTTATGTTTATTGGACCGTGCATCATTGTGACAGTTGAAGAATAAAAGACCAACTTCATGTCACTTGCTATTTTATTTCACTTCTTATGTGCTCAACATGTTTCGGGCATTAATATATCCATCATCAGGATCTTGCGACTATTCTGTTGAATTACCACATTGGTCTTGTTGTTCTTGGTTCGATGTGTGTTGGAGATTGGAACACTGCTTCAGCCTGCAACACGGATACCACTCCAACCCAACCACACTGAAACTCCAACACACATCGAACCAAGAACTACAAGACCAATATGGTAATTCAACAGAATAGTCGCAAGCTCCTGATGATGGATTGTATTAATGTCCGAAACATGTTGAGCACGTAAGAAGTGAAATAAAATAGCAAGTGACATAAAGTTGATTTTTTATTCTTCAACTAGTGTGATTTGATATTCCGCACAACTTCTGTCTGAAACACTTATAATTCTAAAAAGAATTCAGCGAGATATCATAAATGTATGAAGGTCTTCATAGAAAGTACCCGTTATTGTTCTCAGATTGTAGTTAAACTTAAATTCTCTCGACAGATTTTCATAAATATTCAAACATCAAATTTCATGAAAATCCGCCCTGTGGAAGCCGAGTTATTCCATGCGGACGGACGGACAGACAAAAAGACAGACATGACGAGGTAACAGTCGATTTTCGCTATTTTACGAACGCGCCTAAAAGGGCATATAGTGAGTGAATGTACAGTTCAATTCATTAAACTCGACACTAGACAGAGGCGAGTACATAGCTGCAGGCCACAGCCACTCTGTCCAAGAAGAAAGCGCCACTCCAACAATCACGTGTAACCCAGAGGTGATTAAGACTCTTCCAAGAAGGAAAAGAAGAAAACTCTTGCACCTTCCAGAAATCGAACCAGGATAGGTCGGATATCCAACATGTATCCCACTCACTATGCTGACAGGTGTTGCCACTTTCAGTTCTACCTGAAAAGTTGCTTTTACTTCTTCACACTCTGTCAACACAGCTTGAACACTGTCTTTCTTTTTGCTTTCGTTCCCTCTTTTTCAATTTCTTTCTATATTTATTAGGTATCCAGAGCCTACCTTTCTGACAACTTCTTCGGATACTCGCCTATTTAACTACAATGACTCAACTGATGACCCTAGGCGGCACTGGTTACCGTAATGAAGACATGTGAAAATATGTTGCTGGAAACGACGGGAGAAATGGGAGATCCAAGTTTCGTCACTGCATTTACCAACAGGTCTCCTATATAAACAGAGCCAGTATGCGGGCCGCTTTTCGGATCAGTAACACGGCATCCTGATTCAGTGACTGGACTGTTGCACTGGATTCTACGTTGCTCCCTTTCCGAGGACACCAATAATCTTTGAAGCATAAGTAGGCCTATTAACTGCAATGAAGTAAGGTGGCTAGTGCTAATTACCTATAGTCGCATTGCTGTTAAGAAGCGCCTTTCCCTAGAAAGAAAGGTACGCTCGAGCGATATTTGTTAACTAAAGTATGATTTGAATAACGGAAACTTCATAAAGTCCCCATGTCTCTGAGATTCTGATAATCGCTCATGTGGTCAAGTTCTTCGTATTTCTAAACAATACGATGGCTCACTACCGTGTTCAAAAGGGCCTTCATGTGGATGATGGGCCTGATAAACCCAGACCACACCATCACATACTATTTCTGATTCATTTCAAAATTATTCTTTCCTTAATATCGAATCTCGCAAGCCATATTCCTTCAGAATTTCCAGTTTTTAAGTATATATGAGTTGCTCATCGATCCCTTACGTGCTACATTCCCCACTCATCCTGCCTTTACTATGATGATGGTGATGATAATGAAATTGATAAAATTAATGGAGTGATAAAATAACGCGTTCCAGAGTTCACACAGCTTTCCTTACAGGATATTACATCAAGACCTACAACTAATTCAATCTGGAGTAATAATTTTGAACTGCTGTTCAAAGAAGTCAGGAACAAAGAACTCTAACGAAGTTTCGAGGAGCGTCGTTTAATTGAGCAGTCCTTATAACTGCTATGACGATGTAATCAATAAAACACAAATGTCTAAATCGAAAAGCCCCCAGGACGTATCCTGCACATCATGTTCTAAATTGGAATTCGTTGCACATACAGAAGCAATTTTGCACTAATTATACCGAAATTAGTTATCACGGCCATTCTACTATTCCAGGAATGTTTATTTCATCAAACTAATTAAGCCAGAAAGAGTTTCTCAACAGCAATGAAATAAAAACACAAATTTTTTTATCACCTAAATTAAATCGTTTAATACCGTTCAAGGTACTGGTAAGTCATTTTAACTAATATACTGTACTGACAGTTTTTACTATAATGTTAATTCTTAATAAATATTGCGCTTTAACTTTCTGTCGTCGTGTTCAGTTGAGCACTAATGATTACAAGCCCTTAATCCCTTGACACCCGAATAATTGGAGAAATTTGATGATTTATTAGCCTCTTATGACAGAAGAAGACAGCTAGAGAGATATATGTACGGAGTTGTAGCAGAGCAGACAGAAGGGAAACAGGGGGAAGGGACAGACACTGTTTTGGGGCAACGGAAAATGCATCACTTTCTTAGGAGGTTTACTGACAGAACGACATCAAAAGTGAAGACATAAAAATGGTCACAGCCTTGAAATAATGGTCTTGAAAACTTATTTCTTGGTTAGTGATAAAAAGATACACAACTTGGAAAGATCTCGTGGTGTTGTTCAGAGAATGGTGATTAGGTACGATGACTTCTGACCGGCAGACCTACAATACAGACTTGCGGTAGGAACTTACAACTGGATAACCATTTCTGTATTTCCTTCAAGACTGGGGGAAGACTATGAAAAACTGTGTCGATATAGTTGGGTGAAGAATGTTTCGGATAGGTACCCAGTTCCGGCAAGCAGTCCTTCAAACAGAGAATAGGCATCCACTAACTTTCCTTAATATTTTGAAGCACGAAGTTCATCCAAATAACAGTGAAAATCTCCAGCTCCTATCGCTCAGAGAACAGAATATGCCTCTGTTATAAAAATTGCCCGTTGATGTTGTTTTGAGAATTAATTCATGTTTATTCAGAGAATTACAAGAAAAACATAAACACACTCCTTGGGGGAAATGCAAGTCCGTGAATTTTCATGGAAGGTGTGTGTGTGTGTGTGCGCATACAAACCACAGTATTTTCAAGAGTTTGTTGCAATTTCGAACACACAGAATAATCTTTAAACAAACTGACAAAGAAGGAAATGGTTGCATCCAGGGTATACAAACTGATTACCAGCCAGTGCACAGTAAGTTTTGTTAAATCACTGCTCTTTGGTGGATCATGCCTCTACAACACAATAACACAAATACCAACGAAACAAAAACATCGAAATAAAAGAAGAGCAAAGCGTACAACAGGCCTCATTATATCCATTTCACATTTAATTGCCACAATTGGTCCGGTGGTGTTAAAGGCATGAAGCTAGTAACAGGTGAAGGTAGGTTCTGTCACGGCAGTAATTGTTTAGGCATATCCTAATGGAACTCCACTACTGTATCAATGGGAAGTTCTTTGCGTTTAATTGAATACTGACACTTGGTTCTCGTTCAATTCATTCCTCTACGTGCTGAAATCAGCGAAGCACTTCGAAAGGCAAGTCGTTGCTTCCAGTGAGTCAGTCACCCCAATGACGTGTTTTCGCGGGTTACTGCAATGGATTATTAGGGAAGATTGAAAACGTGTGACTGAATTGTAAGCAAATAAGGAGTAAACGTGTGAGTGGATTGTTAAGGAAATAATGTGTGAAGGGATGTGTGGATTGTGAGGGAATAAAGTGTGAAGGGTTGTGTGGATTGTAAGGAAATAATGCGGGAAGAGGTGTGTGGATTGTGAAGAGATAAAGTGTGAAGGGGTGTGTGGATTGTAAGGAAATAATGTGAAGGGGTGTGTGGATTGTGAGGAAATAAAGTGTGAAGGGGTGTGTGGATTGTAAGGAAATAATGCGGGAAGAGGTGTGTGGATTGTGAGGAAATAAAGTGTGAAGGGGTGTGTGGATTGTAAGGAAATAATGTGTGAAGGGGTGTGTGGATTGTGAGGAAATAAAGTGTGAAAGGGTGTGTGGATTGTAAGGAAATAATGTGTGAAGGGGTGAGTGGATTGCAAGGAAATAAATTGTGAAGGGGTCTTATGTTCATTGGACCGTGCATCATCTTGATAGTTGAATAAAGACAGAAAAACTTGATGTTACTAGCTTTATTATTTCATTATTTAATGCTCAACATGCTTCAGCCTGCATACGGATACCACACCACCCCAGCCAAGCCACAACGTAACACCAACACACATCGAACCAGAGCAATACAACCCATGAAATAACTCAACAAATAAGTCGGAAGCTCCGGAGGATGGATGTATTAACATCCGAAACATGTTGAGCATTAAATAATGAAATAATAAAGCAAGTGACATCCAGTTGGTCTCTCTTTATTCAACTGTGA